>MTLE01000039.1_pt1 | contig 191556 bp, 178 predicted proteins | sample 1982461 | NCBI WGS metagenome assembly MTLE01 (sample SAMN05712605, study PRJNA340218) | biofilm metagenome | isolation source: sample SPL anode biofilm adapted to -200 mV | place: USA | collected 2012-02-03 | reverse complement strand
GGTTGGCGGCAATGGTGCAGGTTCCGGTGGTCACGCCGGTGACGGTGGTGCCACTGATGGTGCAGACAGAGGTGGTGGTGGAGCTTAACACCACTGGACTGGTGGAAGCACCACCCGTGGCGCTGACTGTCCCGGTGGCGTCCACGGCCACCGTCGGGGGCGTACCGAAGATGATGGCCTGGTCGGCCTTGTCAATAGCGAAGGACTGGGTCACCTGGGTAGCAGCGGAGTAGTTGGAGCTTCCCGCCTGATTGGCGTCAATGGTACAGGTGCCGACCCCAAGGAATGTGACTGTCCCGCCCGAGATGGTACAGACGCCGGTCGAAGCACTGTCAATGGTTAAAACAACCGGGTTGCCGGAGTCGCCACCCGTAGCCGTGGGTGTGTAACCGGCACCGCCGACCACGGCACTGGCCGGTGCCGTGGTATCGAAGGTAATGGTCTGGGGCACCTTGGTGAAACGGATATACTCTCCGCTCAGGGCGAAGTTACCAAGCACGTAGGCCCCGTTCAGGGTCACAGTTAATGGAGCTGTGGCCGAGCCGTTTGCCGTGGTGGTGTCGATATATAGGATGGTCGTACCGCCGGTGATGGTTGCCTGCACGGAGTTGGCCGCTACGGTGCTGCCATCTCCGGTGGTCAGTGTGCCGCTGGAGAAGTTTTCGCCCACGACGCGGACCGCATAGCCGGTTCCGAAGTTGTCGATGGTTTCCCCGCCGGTATCGCCATTGTTGAGAGGATCGTAATGGAACACGACCGGGTTGCCGCCAACAGTGGTCAGGGTATTGTTGCTTATTTGATGGATGGCACTGACCAGGGGCGAATCCACCTGAATGCCGACGGTCATGCCGTTAAGGGTGTTGTCGTGCAGAGTGGCCACATCACTGGAGTAGCCGACATCAACGCCGGTGAGGCTGTTGGCGGAGGCGCCGGGATCGAGGGTGATGGAGTTGTTGGCGGCTGTGATCGGGCCGGCGGTTACCGCAAGGATGCCGGTAGCCCCCCAGCCGGTGGCGACCAGGTCGTCAGGCGCGCCCAACAGGTCGATGGTGTTGCCGCTGATAGTGGCGGTGGTACCGGCACGTGCTCCGGCGGAACCGATCTGTATGCCGCTTTGCCCGGATCTGCCGAGGATACCAACGCCGCTGATATGGTTGGCGGTGATGACGGCGTTGAGCTTGGGACCCCAGGCGATGATGCCGCTCTTCTGGAAGGTGCCGATGGTGGAATTCTGGATGGTAACGGTCACCGGCGCGGCCAAGGCCGAGCCGCCTTCGGCGACAATGCCCATATGCTCGCCAAGCCCTTCATAGTTCCCGCCGCCATCCAGCGGAGCGGCAACGTGTTGAATGTCTACGGTGTCGATGACGGCGTTGGTGTCGTAGGCGGCAATGCCGATCAGCCAGCTGTTGTATGCAGGGTCCTGTGCCTGGGTATTGCCCTGGTAGCGGCCATCGATGCCTAAGTTGCGCACGGTGATAGTGCCCGTACCAGGGGTTGCCGTCTGGAGATCCATAATTGCCATGCGGTTCTTGTTGTTAATAGTGGTGGGGCTGGCGGCGATCAGACTGGCATTGTCCGGAGACTGGATGATGGTGTCAGCACTTCCCGCCCCCTGCAGGGTAATGACCCTGGTGATATGCACCTGCTCCACAAAGGTGCCGGCATCTACTGTAATCAAGTCGCCGTCAACCGATGCGTCGGCGGCCGCCTGGATGGTGGTGTAGTCGGTAGTGGTTCCGCTGTGGGTCAGGTGGACGGCATTGGCGACAGGTGCAACCGTGATGTTCTTCGTGACCCGGGTAGCTGCGCTATAGATGGCGTCGCCGGCCTGGTCGGCAGCGATGGTGCAGACACCGGCAATCACGGCTGTGACAGTGGTGCCGCTGACAGTACAAACGGACGGGGTCAGGGAGCTGAAGCCGACCGTCAGACCGGAGGTGGCCGTGGCACCGACAGTGGTCGTGCCACTGATGATGATCGTATCGGGGCTAAAGGAGATGGCGCCGATGGTCTGAGCAGTACAAGCGCTGGTGGTGAAGGTGGTGTCTAAGCCATTGGTGGTGCCGCCGGCGCTCACCCCCTTGGCCCGGAAATGGTAGAGGGTGTTGCAGCTCAGGCCGGAAATGGCGGCAGACACCGCCGTGTCGGTGGAACCGGTAACCGGGCTTTGGCTGGCCGTGGCCGAACTGCCGTAGCCGGTGGTCAGTCCGTACTCGAAGGTAACCGTGGTACTGTCATTATTGGCGTTCACTGTGCCGTTCAGGGTCGCCCCGGTTGCGGATATGGCCGATGCGGCAGCGGTAGTTACGGTGGGAGGAGTGACGAGGCTGATGACCGTAACCGTTACGCTGCCGGTGGCGCTTTTCGCACCACCAGTCCCCTGGCTGCCGGTATTGCCATCGGAAAAGGTCCAGTCGATTTGCACAGAAGCCGGTGATCCGATGCTGTTGCTGTAGGCGATCTGGCGCATGGCCGAATTGACCAGCGTTTCAGTGGCATTGGCGGTAAAGGTAAGAAGTAGCGTTCCGGCCGAATTGGTGGTTACCGTGCCGATAATGGTTCCATCCACCGTCAGGTTGCCCCCCTCGGTAAGTGCAGCCAGGGTACCGCTGGCGCTGAACAGGTCATTGGCATTTGCTCCACCATTTCTGGCCAGGGTCAGCGTGGCGCCGCTGTAGGAGGATACGCTAGAAAGTTCGGTATCGAATACCGTTGTGTGGTCGTCCAGCACAACCGGTGTGTCGCCCTGGGTGTAGGAAGGCGTTGCATTGAGCGTGTTGGTGACGTCAGAGCCGAACGATAGGTCCTTGCTCCCGTCGGCGTTGAGCCGGTCAACGGCAAGGTCGGAGTAGGTGTAGGTGGCGTCGAGGTGAGCGCCCACGGTAACGATCCGGCCATCCCCCTGCAACACCGCCCCTTGGCCGGTTTCGCCACCGGTGACAACCAGTTTGCCGTCACTGTCGAACGAGGTGTCAAGCGTACCGTCGCCGTTCAGGCGCGCGAAGGCGGGAGCACTGCTGGACAGACCACCCAGCAGGATTTTTCCGTCACTCTGGATCGTAACGTTACTGATCCGGTCATCGCCGCCCAGATCGAGAATTACCTTGCCGGTACCGTTGAAACTGGTATCCAAGGCACCGGTACCGGTCAGACGCAGCGCCATGAAATCGCTATTGGTACCGTTGTTACCGTTGCCGCCGACAACGATCTTGCCGTCGCTCTGTATGGCCACAGCCGTGCCGCCATCATAGCTGGAGGCGACGTCGAACTGGGCAATGCCGCTGGTGCCGAAGGAGGTATCGAGGGTGCCGTCATCGTTGTAACGGAGCACCATCAGCAGATAGGCCCCGGCCCGGGTCCCAACCACGACGATCTTGCCGTCCGACTGCACGGCGATGCCCGAGGCATAGTTGTAGTCGGTCGTCCCACCGACATTGGTGGTGGCAATGCCACCAGTGCCGAAGGAGGTATCGAGTGTACCGTCCTGTTTGACACGCAGGACCGTAGTGTATTGATAAACACTACCGCTCCGCCATTGGGACTCGCCAACCAGAAGAATGTTGCCTCGGGAGTCCATGGTCATGCCGTGGGCGGTAGCCATGTTCTCTGTACCCACCGTAAAGCTGGCAGCGCCATTGGTACCGAAGCTGGTGTCGGGGGAACCATCGGCGTTGAAACGGGCCATCCCGAATTGGGGCTCCGAATTGCTCTGGCTCGGATCACCGGCGCCGACCACGATCTTGCCGTCGGGTAGCACGGCAATGGCGATCCCAGTCTCGGCGGAATTGAGCGCAGTCCAGATATTCATCTTGGCAAAGCCATTGGTGGCAAACGAGGTGTCCAGGGAGCCGTCGGCATTGTAACGGGCCAGCAGCAGGTAGGGCTCATCGTATTCCCAGGTGGCGGGATTGACTAAATTGGCGACATTGCCGGCCACCAGGATCTTTCCATCCGGCTGCACTGCCGTCGCATAGCCCATCTCCTCCCCGTTAGCGGTGGTGGTGACGACACTGCCGGACCCGGCGGTGAACGTCGGGGCATCATTAACTGCCGTGACCGCAACAGTAATGTCATTATTGGCGGAAACGTTCCCCACGGAATCGGCCAGCGTGACCCGCACGGTGCGGGGGGCTGTGGATGGGTTGCTGGCGTTGGTGGTACGGAAGTTGAGATTGCGCAGCAGGGCGGTGACCGCCGCATCGGTGGCACCGGCGTTGAAGGTGACCGTCAGCGGCAGGTTGCCCCGGCCGCCCCCGACTGTGCCGATGGTGGTGCCGCCATAGGTGACGTCGCTGCCGCTCACCCCGATCTGTCCTGCTCCGGTCCCTTGGTTGGTGATGCCGAGGAGGTCGGCTACCAGGTCCTGGCCGGCGGCAAACGAGGCGAGCAATTTGCCGCCGTTCCAGCTCACATCCTCGGTTGCCGTGGCATCGGTGCCGGAGTCCAGCATAACCGCGCTGCCTCCTTCGGTGAAAGTGACGCTGTCACTGTTCAGGTTGATGACGGTGGGGGCGGAGTCGCACGCTGCCGTAGTAAGGGTAAGGTCGCTGCCGTAGGTTGTGCCGCCGCTGTTTACCCCCTTGACCCGGAAGTGGTAGGGCGTGTTGCAGGTCAGGCCGGAAATGGCAGCCGACACAACGGTATTGGAAGATCCGGTAACTGGGCTCTGAGCTGCCGTTGCCGAGCTGCCGTAACCGGTGGTGGTGCCATAGTCGAAGGTGACAACGGTGCTGTATCCATTGGCATTGACCGTGCCGTTCAGGGTGGCGCCGGTGGCGGCGATACTGCTGGCGGCATTGGTGGTTGCCGCGGGAGGCGACGCTGCGCTCACATTTGCAATGGTAATATTGTCAAAGTTCAGATTCGAAGGGGCATCGCCACTTAAAAACGTCCAGGTTATGGTTACGGTTGCCACATTGTTGTCGTTAAACTGACTGCCACTGTTTATGAGTGTGCTGAGCTGGGAAGCGATGTTGCCGTTGGTGGTAAGATTAGGGTTGCCAGAGTGGGTAGCGATGGTGGTACCGCTTTGATCTTTCGTGATTACGGTGATGTTATTCACGGTAGCGAAACCGCCATTATCGTAAACATGTATGCCCAGATCCTTGAAGGTGAAGGTCTTGCACGTTGTTCCACCCTCTGCCTTTACCGTGAATGTTCCGGTAGTATTGGCCGTCATCTGATTGCCGGTCCAGATGGAGGTTAGCACAAGGTCGTCGATGAGCATGCCGTTGCTGAGAACGAATTTGTCAGAAAAGGTGGCAAACCCAGGGCTCGCGGAGTTGTCGGCGCCTATGCCTCCGTTGGCGCCCGTATCGCCGTTGCTGAAATCATAAGTGCCGTTGGCGGTTCCGTAGATACCGGCGACAGCTTGTCCGCAAAAAAACAGCACCAGCGACAGAACGAGTAAAAAGGCGATTGGTCGTCTGAACATGAGCGTATCTCCCCATGGGCCACATCATTGTGTATTTTCGTTCTCAAGTCATTGCCCGTTACCGGGACCATCATGGATATTTTATATGCTGGCGAGTGCCGTAGTATGCAAATTGAAATGTTATAATATTATATTTAACTACCACAAATATAGTTATTTTATATTAATAATTTCGATCAGTTAATTTCGTTGGAGAGAGCGGCACGCCCTCTCCAACGGCACTTCCTCTGCCTTGCAAAAATACTGCCTAGGGCCTTACCGGATATTCGCCATTGAGCGCGATGCACAGCAACACCGGCAGATAGGGCTGCATATTGTCATGGATTATCGCCCCTGTCGCGGTTCCCGCCATTTGTACGGCATCAGCTGCAAGTTGGGCATTTACAGTCGGAGTAGTATAGGTATTCGTGGTGGCCGGCGGCTTTCCAGTTGACGGCACCTTGGCCAGGTAGTGGCTTGCAACGGCTGTCTGGTTTGCACCAGAACTCGAAACAACATTCAGCGCATGGCTGTGCGGCGGAAAGTTATTTGCCGTCAATGTTACCGTGGCATCTCCGGCCACGGCTCCCAGAATTCTGGGGGTCAGTTGTGGCCCGTTCCCGACATCCATCGGCGCCCGTCCTTGTAAGTTTGGCAGGCCAAAGGTAGATTTACCGTCTCCGCCATAGGTTATGCCTAAAATGGAATAAAGAGCCTGGTTCTGAGTGATCTGCACCAGCTGCCCGTCACACGTGGCCCACCCCATCGGGGCGAAAGTAAATGCAAATGCGCGGATCTCTCCTATAAATGGATCGGCCATAACATGTTCTCCTTTTAGTAAGTGAAATATATTTTCTGCATTTCCCCGGCAGAAGATATATTCGTTAACGCACGAATCCTGTATATCAGGGTCAGGATCTCGGAGGGTAATATCCTGTCAATGCTATGCAGTAATTGATGACCAATGAAGGCTGCATGTTGTTGTGGGAGGCGGAAGAACCGGACGGAGAGAGCGAACCGGCTGCAAGCGTGTTAGGTGGTGCTTTTGCCGTCGTATAGGCATATTTTGTTGTTCCCGCCACCGTCGCCAGCACCCCGTCTTTTGGTGTGTTTGTCGTGGAAGGGCCGGAATTGGCGGCCAGCGCATGGGTGTGGAGCGGCAATTGAGAGGTCGCAGCCAATGCAACACTTTCAGTTCCGCCCTTCGCGCCCTCCAAATAATCGTTGTTTCTGTGCAGCATGGTTCTGCCCCTCAGATCGGGCAGATTGAAAGTAGTCGATGTGCCGCCATAGGTGGCGCCCAGCAGGCTGTACAGAGCCTGGTTTTGATTGATTGACAAGGTCTGGCCGTCGCAAGTGGCCCACCCCTGGGGGGCAAAGCCGAAGCTGAACAGCCGTATTTCACCGATAAATGGTTCAGCCATTTCTTTCTCCTTTCAGTTCAAGGCCTCTGGGGATAATAGCCGGTCAGGGCGATAATGAAGTTTATGCACAGGGTCGGCATCAGGTTCGAGTGGGGCAGAACGGTGTTGGCCGCAGACGGCCCCACGGAGGCCTGGCTCATGGTGCTGTCGGGAGTGGCGGCCGAATAGAGACTGAAACCGATACTGTTTCCCGGATAGTTGCCTTCCGGGGCCGCGGTCGTGGCATCTCCACCTGCGCTGATGACATGGGTGTGGGCCGGAATGTGCGTATAATCCAGCGTTACCGTTTCCGTGCCGAACGAAGTCCCAAGCACCCTGTTGCCCAGATTTGGACCCTGGCCCATGTGAAGCGGCAAACGCCCCCTGAGATCCGGCAGTTTGAAGTTCGAGATTCCGTCACCACCATAGGTCGTACCAATCAGTGAGTACAAAGTCTCATTGCCGTTGATCTGTAAAGTGCTACCGTCACAAAAGGCCCAATTCGCCGGGGCATAGGCCCCCCCGAACATCCGTATTTCTCCTATGTAACAATCACTCATAGCCTTCCTCCTGTCGTGGAAAAATCAACATAGTTCTTTGCTCAACGCGTGGGGGGTACATTCCCCAACCACTACCCGCCATAACGTTTCGGCCATTATTTCTGAGTTCAGACATTTCTCAATGCGCTGAAGATCGCCTGATAATAGACGGCATCCGTCTTTCCCGTATGTATTGGCCCGAGAAACAGCTCAAGTTCTCCCATGAGAGCATGTGTCACCTTATAGGTATCGTGCCTGAACACAGGGTCTGTTTTGCCCTTGAACAGTATCGAAAATGAGTCCAACGAAGACGAACTGTTGTCATTAATCTCAAACAACTCTATCGGCACCGCAGCCGTATCCTTCGGCCAAACCTCAAATGTGCTGCCCAGATGTGGCACGAAATCATCAAGCTTCCATTGTCTGCTCAAATTCACCTCCTATCGGTGTATCCGGTTGTCTGCTTAAGTTGGGAATGGGTTTCAGGCTTTCGGCTGACTCTTCATGAAACAGTAGACTTCCGCGGAATATACAACCTGGAAGCCAAGCCGCTGATAGAGCGCCAAGGCGGGATTATTCCTTTCAACATGGAGCGTCACAGGGACTCCGCTGTCGTCACCCTCCTGTAGAATTTGTCTCATGAGAACGCTGCCGATACCGCGACCGCGATATTCCGGCATGAGGCAGATGTCGATAACCCGCATTTCCTTGGCCCCGTGATCGATATAAAGTCTGCCGATCGGGGCATGGCCATGCATGATGATGTCAAAGGTGGGATTTTGGTAATTTCGCATATAATGGGTATGCTGGAGATTGAATTGCATCCGCATGAAACTTTCCCACTGAGCATCGTCCCAACCGACCAGCTTCTTTTCTTCGTCACGGGTTGAGGCATAGAGTTGACAAAGAAACTCAAGGTCACTGTCGGCTACAGGGCGCAACCTGATCGCGAGCGGGACTCCATCCTTGAGGTTGGCTGACCTGCGTTCGTGTTGCAAATGCACAACCTTGTTGATCATAGCGGGATAGTCGAAGTCACACATGATTTCCATTAATGTTCACGTATGTTTTATTGAGACCGCCAGACACAATTAGATATATCTAATTCAGCTATTGAAGTTTAATTGGTTTGTTGTGAATGTCAATAAATGGACTGACACAAAATTTCGCACCCTATCCATGTGCGGACCCCATACATTTTCAAGTCGGACAGATTCCAAGAGGAATTTCATGCGTGTATATTCCGAAGGCAACCCAACAGTGCTTGTAGGTGATTAACCCCCGATGAAAAACATCTTGACACTTTCCCGAGAATGAAATATAAAATGCGTCTGTTTTTACGGAGTTAGATTGACTGGCAACAGTCAGGCCGGTTTATGCAACCTATTGACAATTCATACTTATTTTCAAGGCGGTGTAGCTCAGCTGGTTAGAGCATACGGCTCATATCCGTAGTGTCCGGGGTTCAAGTCCCTGCACCGCCACCATTAAATAGTCCGGCATAGCCCGGATCAAAAAAAGGCCCTGAGAAATCAGGGCCTTTTTTTGATCATCATTTATCATTATTTAAAACGCCGAACTTGCGGATTTGCCATCAATCGCGTCGGCCGTGGGATCCATTGACTTCCCATTGATATCCTTACCGTTAAACGAAAAAACGATCCCGCTGGTATCGATGGTCCCGGTCCCTGAACAATTTTGACTGATGGAAAAGAATAAGGTGGCCTCGTTGGTGGTAGGGTCATAGACTACCCTTGATGGCATGGGGGGCAGAAGTGTGTCGGTAGACCTATACGCCCCATTATCGTAAAGACCTGTCGACGCGTTGATTACTACCCCTTGGGCTTTTCGAATGCTCCAGTTACTGACATTATTTACAGAGGCAGGGTCCATGCTTGAATCAAACAATATCGAGACCGAAACCTCTTTGGTCGTATCAGGCTCAACAAACTGGCTGTCGATCGCATTAAGCGGCACAGTTCCCAAAAGGGTATTGAAGGAGCTCTTGGCGGTGGTATCGATACGGCTGATTTTGGGTTGTTGTATTGCCGCCTGGAGCAGGGCAGCATCGGAATTGCTTTCATCGGTATCGATTCCCTTGAGAATGGAAATCTGATCCTCCACCACGTCATTCTGGCCATTCTTCGCAAAGATGTTCCCTATTTCGTAGATTGCCGAGGAAAAATTCGATTTGAGTACCGTTGCCGTTTGCAAGGCCGAGATGGCTTCGTCATCCTTCCCCTGCGCCTCCAGTGCCATGCCAAGTCCGTAATAGGCATTCCCATCGTTTGGTGAGAGCTTCACTGCTTGCCTCAGATACGTTTCCGCTTCCTGGGGCTGGTTCTGCTGATTAAGAATGAGCCCCAATGTATAGGGAGCAACGGTATTTTGAGGATTGGTCTTTATGGCCGCCTTCAATTCTTTTATGGCGGCGGCAGTCTGATTATCCTGAGCATAAATGTTGGCCAGATTGACCTGCACCTGGTCCTGGGTCGTACTGGATGTTCCCGTGGACTTTTTGGCCGCAAAGACCTGAATCGACTGTTTATAGGCACTGATGGCACTTTTGTCGTCACCGGCGTTTAGATACGCTTGCGCCATGTAATTGTAAGCATCCGTGTTGTTGCTGTCATACACGGTGGCCATTTTGAACGCTGCCGCCGCCCGATCATATTTTTTCTGCTGCATGAGGGTTATGCCGCTTGAAAGCGCGCTGTTAGCAGCCTGGCTGCGCAGGCTCGTCGTATCCAAAGCTTGAAACATCTGGGACAAATTGCTCGTATCAAATATTGATGACATACGCCCCCCCTGCCTGGATTATCGTATTGTCCAGCCATTCATGCCGTAATATATTGGTCGCCTGCCCCGTTACAGTTAGTTCCCATCCGGAAAAGAAACGTTCCCGAATCAAAAACCACTAATGCCTCATCCGGAGTTTCCGGATGTGCGCTGTGTATCTTGCTCCCTGAATGTGCAACAAATATGGATTAAACGTAATTTTCTGCTGGCTATTTACCGAATGCCATGAAGCGAGTGACATGGCACGGCAGCTCGGCTAAAAAATGGCGAAATACGCCACGCGTCTTGAAATTGTCGAGGATTTTTCACATATAGGCGGCGGGAAAGGCTGGTACTGGGAAGATCAGGGATATGAGTGGTATGCGGGCATATGAGGAGAGGCCAGGCATCGATGCCAAGGGCGGACAGTATCGTTGACCGGAGCCCCCGAGTCCGGCGTTATCCAGGTGGCATCTCCGAGCAGAGCCACTTCCTTGCCTCACTGTCGGAATAGAAAGACCGCACGCTGTTCCCACCCCGTTCGGCACCAAAGGATATGAAGTTTGTTATGGTCACATGACCTGCTGTGGCATTGACAATCGCGACCCGGCCCATGAATCTCGACTTCAATCGTTCAACGAGCGCAATGATGGAGCTGATATCGCCCGGTGATGGGCAGTTTGCAACCTGACAAACATCAATCAGGATATTCAGATTCTCGTCAATCGACTGATCGCTCAATATCTGGTCAACACAGACATACCGATCCTCCATTGAAACCTGTCCGCTGCCCAACATACAAAGAAGCCGGTTTTCCGGCTCCACCGTGTAATTGAATGGCACGTAGTGCTCCTTTCAACGCCGTCCTGATGTGTTAACATCCGCAGAATTTGTACTGCATTCTCCGAGGCCATTCAGAAGTCGTTCGGGCTGACCTGGGCCTCCATGGGCAACAAGCAGGTCATCATACCATCGAGCCCCTAGCGCCACACCCTGCCGGTCAGGGCTGTCCGCCGGATAACTCCTCGATCCGCTTCAATTCGTCAAAGAGTTTTTGATTCACCGGCGTGGGGACACCATGGCGCCGGCCCAGCTTGATCACCGTTCCGGCCAGCATCTCCACTTCGGTCTTGCGGCCCGCCTCCACATCCTGGAGCATGGAGGTCTTGCCGCTCCCGTTCAAGGAGTCAAGGACTCCGTACCAGACGCCCAGATCCTCTTCCGAAAGCCCCACCCCCCTGGCGCGGGCAATGGCGATGACCTCCCCCATGGCCGCAGCCATGAGCTCCCTGGCCTCGGGGTCAGTCCGCAGGGTGCCGTAGTTGGCCCCCAGCACTGCCGACACCTGGTTGGCCCCCACATTGATCATGTACTTGAACCAGAGGCTCCGGATCATGTCCGGCGGGACCTCGCAGGCGATCCCGGCCCGGTCGAAGAACTCCCGGATACGTTGGACCCGCTCGGTGGGGACCGGGTTCCGTGCCTCGCCGAAAAGGATTTTCCCCTGGTTCTTGTAGGTAACCTCGTTGGTCTCCCGCACGGCATCGATGCCCAGGGTCAGGCCATAGATCACCTTTTCCATGCCGAAAGCGGCACCAAGCCGCTCCTCGCTGTCGATGCCGTTCATGACCGAGAGCATGGTGGTCTGTGGCCCCACGGCTTGCTTCATTTCCATAATGGCTTGATCAAGGTGATAATGCTTGACTGCAACCATAAGCAGGTCAACAGGGGTTGCCTCTTCAGGCCTCACCACAGAGATCGCATAGTGTTTGCCATTCACGACCACACCATCACGTTTCAATCTGTCGTGGCGCCCATCTTTTGCGATATAGCAGACAGAGTCAGGATCCATTTCATAGAGGATGCTGCCATAGGCCGCCCCAAGGGCCCCGGCGCCGATAATGGCTATTTTTTCGATACTCGGATTCATTGACAGCTCGCTAGTCTTTATAATTTGCTGTTGCAACACGGCATTCATTCAAGGATTGCCAATGGCCTGCTTTGAGCGCATTTAAAATTCCGTTAATCTTCTGGTGCTAATCCGTTCTCCGGCAGCAAACAGTTTGCGCTGTAGCCGTTTTGCCTTTCAAAGGATGTGTACCACGCTGCAAGACTCGCGTCAACGAGACCAGCTCCAGTTGGCGTGCCGCGGATACAAATCCGCACCAAACAACTGCTAGACATGGACATCGGCGTAACAGCTATTCACAGCTTGCATTTTTATATCTGACTCCTTATACTTTCATGTTCTAAATTACCCATTCAAGGAGAGCGGCGTGATAAATATCGATTTCGACAAAATGGGCGGCTTGATACCGGCTGTCATTCAGGACTATGAGAATGGCGAGGTACTGATGGTTGCCTTTATGGACAAGAAAACCCTGGACCTGACCCTGAAGGACGGCAAGACCTGGTTCTTCAGCCGGACCCGCAACAAATACTGGATGAAGGGCGAGGAGTCGGGCAACACCCAGGATGTAATGGAAGTCCTGACCGACTGCGACGCCGACACAGTAGTGATCAAGGTCAAGCAAAACGGTCCGGCGGCCTGCCATACCGGCAACCGCAGTTGTTTTTATGTGAAATGGGAGAATGGCCAGTGGATAGAACACAGCAACCCGCTCTTCGACCCCAATGAAGTCTACAAAAAGGGTTGATTGCGGCATTGGCATCCAATCCCGACCTGTAAAAATATCAAAATCACCATCCGAAAGAGAAACGTCATGTCAAATCTATTGAAACTCGGGATTCCCAAGGGAAGCCTTGAAAACGCAACAGTCGATCTGTTCAAGAAAGCCGGTTGGCAGATCAGCATCTCGTCACGCAGCTACTTTCCCGGCGTGGACGACAACGAAATGAACTGCAAACTGATCCGCCCCCAGGAGATGGGGAAATACGTCGAGCGCGGCACTATCGATGCCGGCATTGCCGGGCGCGATTGGGTGCGTGAAAACGATTCGGACGTAATCGAAGTCTGCGAGATGGTCTACTCCAAGGTCTCGCGCCGCCCTGCCCGCTGGGTGCTGGTCGTAAACGGCGACTCCACAGTCAAGGGACCGGAAGATCTGCATGGCGCCACCATCTCCACCGAACTGGTCGGCTTCACGAAACGCTACTTTGCCGAACGGGATATCCCTGTCAACGTGGAGTTTTCCTGGGGCGCCACCGAGGCCAAGGTGGTAGACGGCCTGTGCGACGCCATTGTCGAGGTTACGGAAACCGGCTCCACCATCAAGGCCAACGGTCTGCGCATTGTCTGTGAATTGATGGAGTCCGTGCCGGTGCTGATCGCCAACAAGGCTTCCTGGGCCGACCCATGGAAACGCGACAAGATCGAGCAGATCGCCACGCTCCTGCAGTCATCGCTGGCCGCCGAGGGGATGGTGGGACTGAAAATGAACGCCCCTGCCGACAAGATCGAGGCCATCACCCAGGTTCTGCCCAGCCTGAAAAATCCGACCGTGTCCCACCTGTACAACTCCGACTGGCTTTCCATAGAAAGCATCATGTCCGAGAAGGACGTGCGCCGTGTTGTGCCGGAGTTGCTCAAGCTGGGAGCCGAGGGCATCATCGAGTATTCGCTGAACAAGATCATCTAACTTAATGCTCACCTATCAAATAACCCGGTTCGATCACTGCCGCCGACTGGAGAGCTTCCTGCGAACTCTCCTGCCGGCAGCCCCGGCTGGCTATCCGCGCAAACTCATAAAAAGCGGCGCCGCCAAGCTGAATAATACCATCGCCACGCCAGACACCCTGCTCTCCCATCAGGACACAGTCACCCTCAAGGAAAGCGCCACCCTCACGGCCCTCTTGAGCCCATCACGGCCAAGCCTGGATATCCTATACGAAGACGACCTCATCGCCATCATCAACAAGCCGTCGGGCCTGCCCATGCACCGCACCGCCGAACTGGAGCACGACCTGGTCGAACAGGCCATGGCCTTCATGGCCTGGCGAGGCACTCCCTGCAAACTCTATCCGGTAAATCGCCTTGACCGTGGCACTTCCGGGGCGGTGATCCTGGCCAAAAGCTCCTCGGCAGCCGGTATCTATGGCCGCCAAGTCAAGGAAACTGGCCTGGGCAAACTGTACCTGGCCTTGGCAGAGGGGCGAACCGATGAATCCGGAATTATCAATAAACCGCTGGACGGCAAGGAGTCGGAGACGCGTTTCAGCGTGCTGCTCAACGGCGAGGGCTGCACATTGCTTGCGGTCATGCCTGTGAGCGGACGCATGCACCAGATCAGAAGGCACCTGGAGATGATCGGCCACCCTGTTCTGGGGGACCGCCGCTACGGCAGCAGCGAAGTTCCGGGCATGGCCGGATTTGCGCTGCATTCATTCCGAACCGAGCTTGTCAGGCCGGATGATGCCGGAACACTGGCCGTGTGCGCCCCACTTACCGGAGAGTTTCTGGGTTTTTGCGAATCGTGCGGTATTGGGCAGGGAGAACTTTTTGCAGCAATAGAAAACCTGGTTTCGCTGAAATCTCTCAGCTCATAGTCAGAATGAAAACCCCATTTTAAGGCTGATGCCGCTCATCATCGAACAATCCCGCGGTTGCAGGTCCATGGCAACGCGGTCCTGGCTTCTGATAACATCATCAGGTGAATTGTAGGCCATGGTAATGGTAACATTGGCATGATGCATCACCACGTCTCCATTTTCGTTCACCTCCAGAAACATGTGGTGAACCGGCTCTTTTTTGGCGATTTGCCGGGGCAAAGGATGCAAGTCCTGGTCGCAGTCCGGCGCCAGCTTGTAAAACAGCTTCAGGGTCTCGGCGGAACCGACGGCAGGTATAAGAAGATGCAACAGAACCAGAATCATCGTGCAGAGCAAGCATGATTTTCGCGGTAACCTTTCCATTCTCTCCCCCTTGACCGGCAATCGGTCTGCCCGAAGCCGTCTGCATCGGGCAATAAAAAAACCGGATCACCAATATCGAGAGATATTTCGGCGACCCGGCTGTCTCGGGGAGACCCTTTAGGCTTTCCGTCCCATCCTCGCGGATGGTTTAGTATTATCGTGTACCTCTTTTATTTTCAGTTTTATAAAGCATAATCCGTGCCTCAATTATCAGTCAAGCTATGTAGCCGGAATTCTAATGAATCCCCAAAATCAGACTTTTGAATTTGACCAATTTTGTCATTAATGGTGACATTTTTTGTTGCAAATGCCCTGTCCATATCAGCTATATGACGTATCATATTTATTCGTTCATCAAGCAACCACACCAAATATACAATCATTTCAGCATATCATACGACAATCATGTTTTGCATACATCTTAACGACAAGGCATATCCAGCCAAATAGCCAAACAAATGCCTAATCTGGCGCCTTATGGCACCAGGACCGCCGCCCCCCTGATGCGGCCGAATCTCAAAGCATTTAATGCCTCGTTGGCGCTCTCCAGACGAAACACCTCGACTTCGGTACGCACCGGCACTTGCGGGGCCAGGAACAGGAACTCCTCGCCATCGCGCCGAGTCAGGTTGGCCACCGAAACGATGCTCCTCTCCCCCCAGAGAAGGTCGTATGGAAAACTGGGAATATCGCTCATATGGATACCACCGCAGACCACTATGCCACCCTTGCGGATCGCCTTGAGTGCAGCCGGCACCAACTCGCCGGCCGGGGCGAATATGATGGCGCTGTCCAACTCGTCAGGCGGAACATCAAAGGCCCCTCCTGCCCAACAGGCCCCCATTTCCATGGCAAAACCCTGGCCCGCCACGTCGCCCGCTTTTGTGAAGGCGTAAACCTGTCGCCCCTGCCAGACCGCCACCTGGGTGACTATGTGAGCCGCGGCGCCGAAACCGTAGATCCCGATCCGTTGTCCCTCCCCTGCCATACGCAGGGAGCGGTAGCCAATCAGCCCGGCGCAGAGCAACGGCGCTGCCTGTGTAGCCGGATACCCACCTGGCAGAGGGAAGCAGAAACGACTGTCGGCCGCGCAATACTCGGCAAAGCCGCCATCCTTTTGATAGCCGGTGAACACGGCCCGATCACATAGGTTTTCACGATCATCCAGGCAGTACCCGCATTCACCACAAGTCCCTCCCAGCCACGGCACACCCACCACATCACCTGCCCGGAAACCGGTCACATCCGATCCGATCTGTTCCACCATGCCAACAATTTGGTGGCCCGGCACCAACGGCAACTTCGGCTCGGTCAACTCCCCATCCACCACATGCAGGTCGGTACGGCAGATGCCGCACGCCAGCACCTTCAGCAGCATTTCTCCCGAACCCGGAACAGGAAGAGGCAATTCTTCCATCACCAAGGGCTCCCCGGCTTGCTTCAGGACCATTGCGCGCATTTTATCCCCCCGAACAATGAGATACGTTTACCCCACATCAATATCAATATTCGCCTGATAAGAGATGGTCATGGTGTTCAATTCCAATGCCGCCAGGCTCCCGAGTCCGGCTCTCCCGACAAAGACACAACCGTTATCCAGCATTATCCGGTCACTACCGAGCGATGCCTCCAGCCGGCTGCGCGAGATGGCGGTATGGCCGTTGATTATGCGCCGGCCGCCGATACGGCTGCAATCCACACTGCACTCCCGCTGCCAGATCATGGTTTCCTGATCTTCAAACGGGTCTGCCCGGTCAAAATTGAGCGCGGCATGAACTATGACGAAATCATCGAGCAGAAGATAATAGGGCAAGCAACTCAGGAAGAACCGGTATTTGTGTGGTATTTCTCCAGGTGCTTCCGCAGCGAAACTGTTCAGGGTGGCAAGGCCTCCGTTTGCCAGCCACAGCTCCAGGTAGCTCAGATCATTGCCAGCCTGCAGACACATTTCCTCGTGGTTTCCACGGACGCTCATGACAAAGTAGCCCTGCGCGCGCAGCTCGAAGATGAAGTCAAGTACCCCCTTGCTGTCCGGCCCCCGGTCGAGAAGGTCCCCCAACAGATAGAGCTCATCGCCCGGCCTGAGCCTGATCACCTCGGTTACCAGGCGCCGAAAGGTGCGGGCGCAACCATGAATATCCCCAACCACAAAGCGACGCGGCTTCATGGCGTCACACCACCTGCAGCACAAAACACTTCAGATACTCCGACTCCGGAAACGACAGCAGCACAGGATGGTCCGGAGACTGGGAATGGGTCGAAACCAGGCGCACTTCGCGCCGTGCCACCTTGGCGGCACTGGTCAGCACCTCGCGGAAGGCCTCCCGCCCCATGTGAAAGGAGCAGGAACAGGTGATAAGATACCCGCCCGGCTCCAAAAGCTCCAGGGCGCGTCGGTTGACAGTCAGATATCCTTTGGTGGCTTCGGCTATGTTCTTGCGGCTTTTGACAAACGCAGGGGGGTCCATGACCACAACACCAAAGCGCCTCCCCTCATGCTTGAGAGTACGTAACCGGTCAAAGGCATCGCACTCCTCGAATAAAACCCGGCCGGAAAGACCGTTCAATTCGGCATTGCGTGCGGCCTGCGCCACGGCGCGGGCTGAGATATCGATCCCCAGTGCCGATGCCGCGCCGAAATAACCTGAATGCACAGCCCAGCTTCCGGCATAGCAAAAACAGTCCAGCACGTCCCTGCCCTGGCAGATGTTACGCAGCAACAGATGATTCTCCTTTTGATCCAGAAAGCCACCGGTTTTCTGCCCTTCCCTCAGGTCAACGAGAAAGCGCAAACCATTCTCCTCCACCTCCACCAGATCCGGGATTTCCCCCTGTAGCACTTCGACCTTCTGCTCCAACCCCTCCAGGCTCCGCACGGCCACATCGTTGCGGGCGATAATCCCTTTCGGCGAAAAAACCCTGATCAATGCTTCCAATAGCTGTTCCCGCCGCTGTTCCATGCCAGTCGAAAGAAGTTGCACCGAGAGATAGTCGCCGTATTTATCAACCACCAGGCCGGGCAGGAAGTCGCTCTCGCCATAAACAGCCCTGAAGGTGGAAAGCGCTGGATACAAAGATTGACGATGGTGGAGGGCTGCCAACAGGCGCTGTTCGAAGAACCCGGCACTCTCGATATCCGTTTGCTGCCGCGAAAGCAGCCGCAAGGCGATCAGTGAGTGGGGATTGTAATAGCCTTGGCCGATCAAGCCGCCACCCGCATCGAAAAGCTCTGCAGCGACACCTGGTTGGCGCTCGCCTTCCACCTGGGATATCTCGTTGCTGAACACCCAGGGATGGCCGGCCTTGATCCGGCGGTCCTCATTTTTCTTCAAGGTTATCTTGATCATTAAAAAAGCCTTTCGCGACTAACTGGAAGCGTAGCAGCAACTGATATGAATGAGCTTTGCGTTTGGCTTGAGGAAACTTTTGCGGACCTCGGGCGCGCCCGGATAAAGCAGGTTACGATCGCTGCAATCCCAGGATCGCCTCGGCAATAGACAGCCGTTCCGGGAGTTCGGCGGGATAATCCGTCTGGGACAAAAACAGGGCATTTATCGCCACCAGTATCGTATTCAGCTGATCCAGGTCGATAACGGCCGAGCCGGGCAACGACTCGCATTGCTCCAGGTTGAGGGGACAACAATCCACGTGCCTTTGACCCTCTTCGTTGTAGAGAATAGGGAGGCCGTGGGTACGGCAGATAATCGGACGGGCAGCATAAAGCAGGCAGTGATGATGGTACAGGAGCGGACAGCGTTCGCCACCGGCATGTTCCTTTATGTTGTTGCGAATGGCGTCCACCTCGTCACCAGGCAGCGTTTCGAGGGCCGCATTGAGGGCAGCCGCCTCTACCGGAAAGATCGTTATTGACGTGCAGCAGGAACTGCAGCCTTCAGAACAGGTGATATGTTCTTGCAAGGCATTCTCGATTCCATGGCAGAGGGCATCGACACGGTCCACAAATTTACGGTAATTATCGAGAATTGCATCCATGTCCTAGAAACTAGCACAAATCGCCGACAAATTAAAGCGCAGCTTCCATCTGCTTAACCCCATCCACTCCGGGCAGCACGAAAATCGTATTCGATCTGCCGTTCAAATCCCAAAAGCGGCATAACATCCGTCACGGTTGCGCCGTGATCCAAATTGTAGTAGATAGAAAGGGCTGCAGCGAGCGGATACCCAACAGCGATCGGATTTCCATGATATTCGAACCCTTGAAGCCAAAGAAAATTTCCACCAGAATTGCCGAACAGATCCGCACATCCATCCTAGCCGGAGACTTTTCCCCTGGCGACAAGCTGCCGCCGGAGCGTGAACTGGCCGACATGTTCGGAGTTTCGCGCACCTCGGTGCGGGAGGCCCTCAATATCCTGGCAGAGTCAGGACTGGTCATGTCATACCAGGGAGGCGGGACAGTGGTAAAGTCCCTGGTAGAGACAAGGAGCGGCAACTCGCTGACCAATTTGATCAGAAAAGAGCAAAGACGTGCGTTGGATGTGATCGAGGTCCGCAAGGGAATGGAATCATGGACCGCCTTTTACGCCGCCCAGCGTGCACGGCCCGACGACCTGCGCAAGCTGGATGAGATCATCGGGGGGATGAAGCGGAATCTCGAAGAATTGAAAGTTTCCGAAGATTTGGATGCCAATTTCCACCTCGTCATAGCACGTGCCACCCACAACATCATCTGGCAGCATCTGATGCAGAGCATCTTTGATGCCATGAAAGAGTTCCAGCAAAGTGTCTGGAGGGCAACGGACCTGACCCCGGAAGACCACCATCGGCTTTACACTGACCACTGCCGCATCATCGAGGCTATCCGCACCAAGGATGCCGAGGGAGCTCGGGCCGTAATGACCGAACACCTTGCGTTCGCCGAACAGCACAGCAACGCCTACATCACCCGACGGACACCGTGATGAAACGGCGCCCCATCCCGCCAAGTTCTGTTTTCTTAACTTTACGAACAGATAAACAGGGGTAGACTGATACTAATCGCCTTTTCCTTGAAGGGATACATATGACGCGTCCTGCCGATACCTCATTCTACAAGACCCTGCCGCTGGGCAGCGATCCCGAGCTTCGCCATCGCTTCATGGTTGTTGATGAACCGCTCCAGGGAAACATACGTTTCGGTCTATTGCTTGAGGTGCTGGACAAGGTGGCGGAGGATACCGCCCTTGGTTATGTGAACAGCATCTATCCGCAGGCACGGGTGGTTACGGCAGCCATCGACAATATCTTCATCCGCCATGCCGCCGACGTCCACAGGGATCTGGTATGCCATGCCCGAATCAACCATGTGGGGCGCAGTTCCCTGGAAGTCGGCATCCGGGTGGAACAACCGGGTGACCAAGCCGTCCACATTGCCTCGTGTTACTTTACCATGGTGGCGCGACTGGGCATGGGGGATGATGCTGTCAGCGTGGCGCTGCCTGCGCTTGAATATCCGGACTTAATCGAGCAGAGGCGGGCGCAAAAGGCCCTGGCACGGCGGGAAGAATACAAGTTGAGCCAGGCTGCACTGCTGGAACCGCCCAGCCGGGAAGAGTACAGGATGTTGACAGCATTGCACCGGGCCCAGGAAGAACCGGGTTTCCAGGGACTTTTGGCCAGCCGTCTGACAACGGATGCCTGGGAGCGGATGTATCCGGAACAGGAAAATGTGCCAAAGAAGATTTTCGGAGGCTACCTTATCCGCCGCGCCTTTGAGCTTTCCGCAATCTGCTCGGAACTGGTGGCGCCGGGAAGATCGATCATTGCCGCTGTCAACCGCATTAACTTTTTTCATCCGGTCCGCATGGGAGACAAACTCCACTACACCAGCAGGATAGTATATGCATCCGACAGCTTTATCTGCGTAGAGGCGGGAATAGAGCGGCTCAGTCGGGACCGGACCAGCAAGGCTCTCTCCAACTCATGCCTGTTCACCTTTGTCAGTGTTGACAGCAATCTGAACCATTGTCCTGTTCCGTTGGTCTATCCCGCCACATATGCAGAAGATGCCCGTTACCTTGCGGCGTTTCGCAGCCTCAAGGAACTGGTGACGCATCACTCCATCATCTGATGGGCGACCGGGCTTTCGTCGCCCTTCTGCCGCTCTCGGATGATATTGATAATTTCCCTGGCAAACGCACATTCGCAACGCGCTGCACATCGACTGAGCTGCTTTTCTTTCAAACAATAGCGCGGACACTCCTCGCTCTCTGTTTTACGTTCCCGATAGATAGTGCCGTTATATAGATCCTGAAAGTCCTTTACCTCCAAAGCCATGGTCGAATAGCAGCCATCGGCCTTGTGGGTAAAGAAAAACAGGCCGTATTCCAGTTCCTTGAAATCGGCTTTATAGCCATTCAACTCCAGAGTGTTATCAGCAAGAAAGTCTTCTCTTGTGTGCCAGGCCGTGAAGCAACCGGGGCATTTTTTGAAGGCGTCATTATTGTTCATGGCTCCACCCCGCGCATACTCTCAGGCCTGTTTGTTCCGCCTGTACACAGCCATCAGCCCAACCATCATCCGGAAACAACTATAGCAGATTTCAAGGCAATGTCTTTGTGCCCCCGTGATTTTCGCGTCGGATCCGGCCTGGTCATGGCTGATTGCAGAGCAGAGATCACGGCCGGCAAGGCATGTTACTGGAGTTGAGTTAGATGCTCCCGGTTATGTATGATTTTGCCATACATTATTAACCACCAAGGCCACCACACGTAACAAGCTTATTTAGTTAATGTTTTCAATCTTTGACTTGCCAATTGCCAGTCAGTCAGCTGTATAGAACTCTTATACATTTCAGTATGATTCTTAATTTTCATAAAGGGTGATCTTGCCGACATCCTGTCGTTTTTCAGTTGTTATATTAGCATGTTATGCGTCATGCATATTTATTTTGATACTTTGGCACAGCCAGTGCATTGATTAAAATAACAAATAGAGAACGAAAGGAGAAAATCCATGAAAACCATATTCACAACAATCCTGTCTCTCCTTATAACCGGCACACAGGCAATGGCCTCCGGAAATGGAAACAACGGCGAAAGCCTGGGCCTTATGGCAACACTGTTCATAGCTTTCAGCATCCTGATAGTTGTTTTTCAGCTTTTCCCCGGGATCATGCTTTTTGGTGGGATGATCAAAGGACTCTTTTCCCATGAGAACAAGAAATCAAGTCCGCTTCTTGCCAAAACCACCGGCAAAAACTTCTGACCGCCGAAACCAGACATCTCCTTAGGGATGTAGAAGGAGGATAACATCATGCAAGAAGGAATCCTTATCGTAGATGAAGACAAAGATTGCCGTAAACAAATGGCAGAGATGTTCATCGACGCCGGCTATAACGTAACCGTAACCAACTCCATAGCAAGCGCACTCTATGGCGTGCTGAAGAAGACCGCTCAAGTCGTTGTTCTTGGGACTAAATTCGATGAACTGGGCGCAGGAGACATTATTCCGCTGCTAAAACGGTGCAATCGCAACCTGCCCATAATACTGATTGCCGCCGACACATCGCTTGGCCTGCTGCGGAAGCTGAGATGCGAGGGGATTTTCTACCATGCCCTGAGACCTGTTGATGCAAAGGACGAGGAAGAAATTCGGCAAGCTGTCCATTGCGCCTTTGCCAATCTGCAACTGCGACCGATTTAACAGGCAAAATGCGTGAGTATGCTTCAACAAATCAAGGCCTGCGGCAATAAACCGCAGGCCTTGATTTGTTAAGAAGCCAACAGGGTCCATCAGAGCCTGAAGGATGTAAACAGCATTTTGCTTGCAACCAGAATCGTAAAAAGCAGATAGAAAAGCATTGAAAGCCAGGTGAGCCGGCGCTGGATCAATGGAACGACTTGCACCAGGCTGGCGATTTTTTTGAAAGGCATCAATGCCCCTACCCCCAATCCTGTTATCCCGCCGCCAAGCAAAGTTGCATACAAGGCATAACCAATATAACCGTACTCTTTTTGCAGAATACAAAAGGGACAGTGATGGGTTGGCAGCTCATAAATATAAAGGCATATGAAAGAAACCAGCGAGGCTGCCGATATGATGAACGTTGACAGGCTCGCTGCTGAGAAAAAATAACCACCCCACTCCTTAAAGCAAAAAACTACGCCACTTATCAAGGTTGCCGCCATGACACCGAAAAATATCCATTCCATGGGGATGGCCGGGAGTCCGGCAAGATCGGCGCCCACACTCCTTTTACCGGCACTGAACAGGCTACCGCAACAGGAAGTTATAACATCCGCATGCAGGCCCTTGAAATATCCGAACTGCAACAGCGCCTCCAGCACCACCAATGGCGCCAGGATCATGAGCAGAGAGTACTTGGCCTTTATTAGCGGATAGTCATACCCCCGGTTGTCAGCGAAGTTGATGATCAGCCATACCCCTGACAACAGACAATTGGCGATCTTCAGAAGAAGGGTCGGATAACCGTAATGGTTGACGTTGAGACTACCTGCCGCACACATTGCTCCGACAAACTGGGTATGAAGACTGTCGGCAGTAAATATGTAAAGAAACAGTGAGAATATTTGAAAAACAAGGGCGTAACCCAAGACAACCGAAATCAGGTAAGTCCTTTTTTCCAAATTCAATTGCAGGTCACTGCCACTGGCAAGATCCCAGTTTTTGAGAATCAGCACGCCGTACCAACCGGCGTAAAGCAACATCAGGCTTACCAGAAACGACGAGACCAGCAGTGCCAGGATGGCAGGTTGCAGAATCATGACACAAGACCCGAGCCTGTTATTCGTCCGTCGCGCATCTCGATCACCTGGTCCGCCAGGCGTGAATCATAGACAATAGGGTCGTGGCTGGCGATCAGGATGGTTTTCCCTTCGGCTTTCAAGTTCCCGATGATCTCCATGAATTCGCAGGAAAGCTTGCTATCCAGATGAGCAGTCGGCTCATCGGCAACAATTACAGCCGGGTCGTTGATCAAGGCTCTGGCAATTGCCACCCGTTGGAGTTCCCCCCCGGAAAGCCATTCCACCCTGGAGGTTTCGTGGCGCGAGATATTGAACATCTCCAACAGCTCCAAAGCCCTTTTTCTGAATAACGCATGCCCCCGACCGGTTGGATATGCAGGCAGCATGATATTTTCCAGAACGGTAATACCCTTAATCAGGTTGAATTGCTGAAAGATGAAGCCGAAGGTATCGCGCCGGATTTCGGTGAGAAAGCGCTCCGGAAGGCTTGAGATATCAAATCCCCCCTTACGGGATGTCTCCGGAAAAAATGAAGCATTGATGTCGTTCAGCCGAATGCGTCCCGAACTCGGTCGAGCCATGCAACCGATCAGGGTCAGGAGTGTTGTCTTGCCTGAACCGCTGGGGCCTTTGAGGACCGTGACCAAACCCTGTCCGATTGTGAGGCTGACACTGTCCACCGCAGTAAACTCATTGGACTTGCCCGCATTAAAGCACTTTGTGACCTGCATCAGTTCAATCATGCTTATGACCTCATGGCGGCGTCCGGATCTGCCGAGGCTGCCAGCCAGGCGGGGACAATGGTTGCAACCGTGTAGGGAAGGACCGACAGGGCAAAGAGCACCGTCAATTGAAAGGCATCAATGGCCGGCACCAGCCTGAATTGCGGATAAAGTATCGACCACCCTTTGAGCGCATGCTCAAAAATGGTGGCAGAAAAGAAAAATACATGCCCGTAAGCCAGAAGCACACCACAAAGGAAAGCGGATAGTGATATCACGATTCCTTCCCAGAACTTGAGAAAAAGAACATCCGATGTTTCCCAGCCGATAGATTTGAGAATGCCGATCTCCTTTCGTTCTTCAGCGGAAAGTCCGGTGGCCTTGTCCCAGGCAAAGATAATGAATGAGAGTATCGCAGCGGACATGATTACTATCATCATGCCGCCGCGCCAATCGAACACGGAGTCGTAGGTACGCAGAATCTCGCTTTTGAGTATCGGGCGAGTATCCGGGAACTGTTCCGCTATTTTGGTTGCCACCGTGACAAGCTCGCGTGGATTGGCAACGCTGACCGCCAGGTCGGTTGCATACCCTTTTGGTAAATTGAACATTGACTGGAAATCCTGTTCCGACATTAGAATCAAATCGGCCGCCACCAGCTCGGATTCATATGGAAGTATCTGCTGAATCATCAATAGAAGCGGTGTTTTGTCGTAGGCCTGAAATGCAATCAAGTCCCTGACAGAGGCCTTTCTAACCCTGGCCACCCCAGTTCCGATTATTATATTGTCCGGTTGCACCATGTTGTCTCTAGGGACCATAACGGTATAGTTGGAACCAATTGCAGGATCGAAATAATACCCCCACAGACGCGGCACAACATCCTGTACGCCACGGATGGAACTGATTTTTTGGCCGTAGTCGACCGGAATCAGTTCATGGCGGCCAGCCATGAGTCTTTGCACCACCATATCCGGGGCATTCTTGAGTATCAGTGCTGCTTCACGTCTGAGGGCATGGACGAAAAAGATCAGGGACGCGAGCACGAATATGATCAGGGTGTAAACTCCCAATAGCGAAATATTTTTGATTTTCCGGCGGAGTAATGAAGAAAGGGCAAAGTCGATGATGTTTCTGTGACGGTTAATGAATGAGCTCATGCAGCCTCGCGGTAAAATCAGGGGGTGAGACGAAAGATCCTGACGGAAAATGTTCCAAGCTGACCGGATGGTCCTGAAAAGGGGTATCCAGGTCAGCCATGGATGGGTGACGGGTATAACGGGCTTCCGTGAATAGACAGAGATCCGTGATCATAAGCTTTTCAGCCAGGCTGGCTCGATATTCAGATCCGGTTTTCGCTTCTGCCTGACCATAGCGCACATGTAATGTCATGGCGACAAACATCGCGAGGCAGGAAACCAGAAAAACCAGATAATAGGTGGATTTGCGAACTTTGAACATTTTTGTTGGTTTATTCAAGCAATTTCAAGGTGGATTGAGAAATATCGTTGAATCGAAGCAACTTTTTGCCTTTGTGGTCATTCATGAATTCCTGGGCATCTTTCATTTTTTCAAAGGGCACTAGTTCCTTGCCCATCGGTCCATACACATCACTGCCAAGTACGTAGAAGGCTTTGCGGCCGTCAATAGCTTTAAGTGAGTAGTAGTCCTTAACCTGGATAAACGAAACCGATGCCGGTGTCTTGGTCGGGTCGTATTTTGCGAGGTTAATATAATATGAATATAAATCCTTGGGCCCGTCAAAATAGACATAGGTAGAATCTTTGAAGCCAATGGCCGAAACCCAGTCAGGATACTTGGCAACGAACATGCCGCAAACCGGGCATTTCTCCTTTGCGGTTGGAGCAGGCACGGAAACAGCAGCAACAGCGTAGCGGGAAGTGACCAGCCACAACAACAGGAAAAACACAAAACGTTTCTGACAACTTATCGACATAACCCGTTCCTTTCCGAATCGCATTGAGTACTGATTTTATCATTAAACCCTTTCCTGTCAAATTTTCACAAATCCATCCGGCAGCCGCAATTTTTGAACAAGCTGGCAGATTGTTGTAAAAGTGCAATTCCAGTGTAAAATTCTAAACTAAACTTTGCAGAAGGGAGAGTAACCATGAAAAACCTATTGATCGCATTCACCTTAATCTCTTTTACTGTACCAACCATGGCCATTGCGGATGGAAGGACCGATTATAAAGCCTTCTGCGCCGGTTGCCACGGTGCCAATGCAAATGTCAGTACTAAAAAAGCCAAGGCCCTGAAGATGGACGTAAGAAAGCTCGCGCTGCGTACAAGTAAAATGAACAAGTCTGAAATGATCGACACAATACAAAAAGGGAAAGACAAAATGCCCAGTTTCAACAAACAGCTTTCCAAAGAGCGGATATCTGCAATTGCCGATTATGTAATCAGCCTGAGATAAAAATTCAGATTAATCAGCGTCTGTTGCAATGACAATGAATATAAGTGATTTTAGATTGGTCAGCTGGAAATCTTGATCTTGGTCTCACTACATAACAGGTGGGATTGCAAGACGGTGGAAAACGAATCCTGCTACTGCTGAATCCTGAAACTTTTGTGATCGGGATGGAGACAATAAGCCTTGGCATAAGTAGCTGCAAGTGCATACCTGCATTTTGTGTCACCAGCCAAGCACATGGAGATGTTATTCACCACACGCTCAGTGTGACACTTTTCCAGATCAGGTTCACATCCCGATTGGTCAGGTATAAATTCCCGCATTGCTGCGCTACCCTTCATTTTTTTATTTTCGTTGTTATGCATTTGTATGTGCATTCTCCAACTATCGTGCCAACAAGTAACCACTCATTGCATCACAAATAACCTCCTGAGATTGTGAAGTTATTTTTCCCACTAAAGAACTTGAGATCCAACAACGTCGCGGATAATGTCGCCATATTTTACAGAGCTGTCAAATATATGATTCGATCTTAGAAATCATGTTGAGAGGAGTTGCAAAGACAAAGAAGAAGAAGAAGAAGAAGAAAGCCAACCAACTTGCAACATAATGAAGAATTGATATTTGTGGACTGTCTGACTGTTTGGGCAAATTATACTTTCAACATAATGTACAACTATGGAAAACAACTCAATTCGGAAAACTGCACACCGACACACTTCGCGTCTGTGCGGATTATCTTGCATTTGTATTTAATGGGGCACTCCTCCGCATCTCCGCACAACATCAAGCTGCATTCACCGCCCGGTTTGATGCCCTCGGGAGCATTAGCATCTATTCTGATCAAGGCCCCGGTAAGCGATATGTTTACTATAACGCCTTTGTAATTCCTCCCGGCAAAATTTAAAATGCATACCGCATCACAAAGAATTCGAAAACTTTGCCCTTTGTTTTCCAATGGATAGATCCTCCACAGATAATCTGCTTTTGCATTTTTTTATTATAGCATATAAAAACGACAAAACGCCGTGACAAATACCGCGCAAATTTTGTGAGAAAGGGGAAGGTACTGCTTGTGGAAACCGTACAGATAAAATCATGGGACGAACTACAGGATGAACTCTTTGCCGATTCCTGGAATGAAGATTTGAGGCGCTTTCGTTCACGCTTCGCCTTCCGCGGACTTTCCGATTCAAGTTATCGGCTTGAAACCACCCTTATCCGGCTTGGCGGCAACTACGCAGAGCTTGAGCGGCACCTGCTGCGGAATTTCAAAAAATACGCTCATCGCAGTGTTGTGGAACGCGACTCTCTCTGGCACTGGTTGTCAGTTGCCCAACATTACGGCCTGCCGACAAGGGTGCTGGATTGGACATATTCTCCCTTCATCGCCATGCATTTTGCTACTGCAAATATCGACAAATTCGACAAAGACGGTGTCATCTGGGCCGTAAATTATGTCAAAGCCCACGAACTGCTGCCAAGGTCGCTGAAGAACAGGCTGGAAAGAGAGGGGGCAAATGTATTGACTGTCCAGCTGCTTTCGGACGCCATCAACTCATTGCCTGAGTTGGACATGCTTGCAAATGACAAGGTGGCTATATTCTTCGAACCTCCTTCCATTGACGACAGAATCGTCAACCAGTACGCCTTTTGTTCGGTCATGTCAGACCCGTGCATGGTGCTAGATGACTGGCTGAAATCACATCCCGGCATTGCCAGGCAAATCATAATACCGGCGGATTTAAAATGGGAGATACGCGACAAGCTTGATCAGGGAAATGTAAATGAGCGGGTACTCTTTCCTGGCCTGGACGGACTGAGTCACTGGCTCAAACGCCATTACAGCCCGAGACCGCTATAATACCGAGACTCAATTTTCCAGCAGAAAATCCAAGGTGTTGTTTACTTCTTCAAGTTTTTGTTTGAGTAAATTCAATTCTTCCGGAGTATATACCTTTGTACCTTTTGCAATTTCCCCTTTCAATTTTTCTATCTTGTCCTGGATAGATACTACTCATGTTGCCGCACTTTTTGGATGCCAGCAGACATTCATCCTTCTGTGCTTCCGGCCCGGATGAATCAGTACCACCTGTTTCATCCGAGAATACCGGCAACGGGTTTATTGTCAGAAAGACCATCGCTATAAAGACCCAAAATACTATTGTTTTCATAGCTGGCTCCGCTAGCTTGGCGTTTCACTTCTTTACCCCGGTTTAACAGAAACCCCCAAACCCGTCATTTATTCAAAGCAATAAGGTTATCGATCACTTGGGCACCAACACCCGGAGTCAGCCTCTCACCAGCCCATCATCGCCCTGGTTTCGCACCTGTCCCGGAGCTGCGCGAACCACCAGGTTCGGCCTCCTTGATGGAGAGGGCGATCCTCTTGCGCCCGATATCGGCCGAAAGCACCTTGACCTTTACCAAATCCCCGATCCGTACCGCGTCGTTGGGATCCTTGACAAAGCGGTTTGCCAGGTGACTGACATGCACCAGCCCATCCTGATGTACCCCTATGTCCACAAAGGCGCCAAATGCGGTCACGTTGGTCACCACGCCTTGCAGGATCATCCCCTCCCGCAGATCTCCAATTTCCCGGATGTCGTCCCGAAACACCACCGACTCGAATTGTCGACGCGGATCGCGTCCCGGTTTTTTCAACTCCTCCAGGATGTCACGCAATGTCGGCAGTCCAACCTCTTCGGTAACATAGCGTTTGAGATCAATCCGAGCGGCCAGGACCGGGTCGGCGGCCAACTGTTCCAACGTCACCCCCAAATCCTTGGCCATTGCCTCCACCAGAGGGTAGCGCTCCGGATGCACGGCGCTGTTGTCCAGTGGATAGGCGCCGTTGCGGATGCGCAGAAAACCGGCCGCCTGCTCAAAGGCCTTGCCTCCAAATCGTGAAACCTTCAGCAGTGCCTTGCGGGTCTGAAAAGGACCCAGTTCGTCTCGATGCTTGACAATCGCCTTGGCCAGGTTCGGTCCCAGGCCCGAGACATAGGAAAGGAGCGCCCATGAGGCGGTGTTCAGGTCCACGCCCACATAGTTGACGCACGACTCCACCACGTCGTCCAGGGCCTTTTTCAGCATGGTCTGGCTCACATCATGCTGGTACTGGCCCACCCCGATGCTCTTGGGATCCACCTTGACCAGTTCGGCCAGCGGATCCTGCAGCCGGCGGGCAATGGAAATGGCCCCGCGTATGGTCAGGTCCAGTTCCGGGAACTCTTCGCGGGCAATCTCCGAGGCCGAATAGACGCTGGCCCCGGCCTCGCTGACCATCACCACCGGCAGATGCCGGCCAGACTCAGCAAGGGTCTCCCTGGCAAAAAGCTCCATCTCCCTGCCGGCAGTGCCGTTACCGATGGCAAGCATCTCTATAGCATGGTCCTCCACCATGCGCAGCAGATCCTTTTTGGATTGGGGGACATGGGAATGGCCCGTATGGGGGTAGATGGTGACATGTGCGAGAAATCGGCCGGTCCCATCCACCGCGGCCAGCTTCGAACCGGTGCGCAGACCGGGATCGATCCCGAGTACCCGTTTGCCCCCTGCGGGCGGTGCCAGCAGAAGGTTGCGCAGGTTCTGGGCAAAAACGCCGATGGCGGCTTCGTCAGCCAGCTTCTTGGCCTGAAGCCTCAACTCCCCTTCAATGGAGACCGCAATCAACCGTTTGTAGGCATCCTCGGCCACGCCCTCCAGAAAGGGCCTGAAGATGCTATCGCCCCGTACCAGGCGGGACTTCAGCCCGGCCAGGATCTGCTCGACCGGGGCAATGACGGATAGGATCAGCACCTCTTCCTTCTCGCCCCGCCGCATGGCCAGCATGCGGTGGGAGGGGATCGCCTTGAGCGGCTCCTGGTAGTCGTAGTACATCTCGAACTTGGTTACCTGCTCGCGCTTGTCGGACACCACGCGCGAGGCCATGACCCCCTGGTCCCAGGTCAGCCTCCGCACCATTGCACGGGCATCGGCATCATCGGATATCCGCTCGGCCAGGATATGGCCGGCGCCTTCCAGGGCTGCCTGGGCATCGGGCACATCCATGGCAGGGTTCACAAAGGGAACAGCCGCCTCGTCCGGCTTGCCACTGACAAGCTCCTGGGACGCGATGATGTCGGCAAGCGGCTCCAGCCCGCGTTCACGGGCAATGGTGGCTTTTGTGCGCCGCTTGGGCTTGTAGGGGAGATAAAGATCCTCCACCTCGGTCTTCAGCCGCGAACCCTCGATACGGCCGCGCAGTTCCGGAGTCAGCCGCCCTTGTTCCTCAATCGTGGCAATGATTGCCGCCTTGCGTTCCTCCAACTCACCGAAGTAGCCGTAACGCTCCTCAATTGTACGGATCTGGACTTCGTCCAGTTCGCCGGTCTGTTCCTTGCGGTAGCGGGCAATGAAGGGGACAGTGGCACCTTCTCCCAACAACTCTATGGTTTTCTGAACCTGAACAGGCTTGAGCCCGGTTTCTTCGATGACAAATGCGATGATCGCTTTTTGTTGCTCGCCTGTAATAGCCATTACTGCTCCTCGGTTTGGGTAACTTCTTCTTGCCTAATTATTCGGTGGGGACTTGTCTGCCATCCGTAGCATAACATCAATCCTCCATCAACTCCCTAACACTTCAAGTCATTCAAAATACGGTCATGCATTCTGCTCAGTAATGTTAGTGATGTTGTCGCTCCTATCAGGCACATGAACATATCCCACTGTGTATCCCACACATCCCCCTGAGTCCCAAGAAAGGCATCTGCCGCCTCACCACCGATCACAGCACTCCACCATTCAATAAACTCGTAAAGAACACTGATGGTCATGCAAACGCAAATAGTCAGGAATGAAAGCCACTTGCCAGGTACGAGTGGCGACCTGCGGAGCAGAACCTCGCGCGCCAGGATGGCTGGTACAAAACCCTGCGCAAAATGTCCAATACGGTCGTAATTATTGCGAGCAAAGCCGAAAGCATCCTTAATCCAATATCCCAACGGCACCTCGGCATATGTATAGTGCCCACCTACCATCAGAATCACGGCGTGAATAAAGAGAAGCCTATAAAGCAGCTGTGACAGACGAAAGCGACGGCCGGTAATAATCAGTATCGGCAACCCTACCAAGATAGGGGCAACCTCCAACAGCCAAGTGGTGTAATCATGGGGGGATATGCCGGAAATTGCCAATGCGGTTAACGTAGCAATTAGCAGGACGAACGTTTCTTGACGCTCAAAACGGGAACACGACTTCATACAGCACCTTTTCCACTGGTCAGCAACACATATTTCTTGACCGTACGCCGGTCAAGTCCGGTTTTCCGAGCAACATCCTCATAGGTTCCCAGGCGTCTGTACAACAGGCCGCAGTACTCGGCCATCAGTTGCTGGGCATCCATATTGCCGGATTCTATGCCTGCAAAAAGCGGCTCGGACGGTTCGTTTGCGGACACCGCAGCGGTATCCCCTCGATAATGGCGGGTAATGATAATGCGCCGCACGGCCTGTTCCAGTTCGCGCACATTGCCTGGCCAGGGGTATTGCGGTCCCAGGTCGCGGTTGAGCGCATCTCTCACCAGGCGGGCATGTGATACTGCCGCTTCCCCGATCATGCGTTTGAGAATGCTGGCGATCAGCACCTCCAGTTCGCGGGGTTCCTCCTGGATACGCTGCCTGAGGGGCGGCACAACAATGATGTCGGAGCAGAGCCGGTAGTAGAAATCATCACGGAACTGCCCGGCACGGCGCAGGTCATCCAGGGGCCGGTTGGTGGCGGCAACGACCCTTCCCTGGAAACGCCGGCGTTCGTGGCTGCCCACGGGTGCAAAGGTTCGTTCCTGGATCACCTGCAGCAGCTTGATCTGCACCGGCACGGAGACGTCACCGATCTCATCCAGGAAGATCGAACCATGGGGTGCGCAGCGGCTGAACACACCCTCGTGGTTTTCGATGGCACCGGTGAAGGCGCCCTTTTTATGGCCGAACAACTCCGATTCCAGCAGTGATTCCGGGTACTGGGAAAGGTTGATGGCGATGAAGTTGCGGGTAAAACTTTCGCTGAAACGTCCGGTGCGCCCATCAAAGGGTATGAAACCGGAGCGGCCAATGGCGGCGGCGGCAGCCCCCTTGCCCGTGCCGGTCTCACCCAGCAGAAGGGTGGAGAAGTCCTCCATCCTGTTCCAAAGGTGCTGTTCATACCAGTTGATGTTGCAGGTAAAAATGTTGTTCCAGAGCTGCAGTCGCAGGCCGTGCATGGAGGCGGAAAGCCCCGTCAGAGCGGTCTCGATGAAATAAAAGGCCCGCCTGATCTGGTAGAAAATACCCAGGTAGCGGTGGCACCCGGCCTCGTCCAGATCGAGCGCCGACAGGGCAGACAACAGCTCGCGGGCAAAGGGAACCGGCAGGGGTGAGTCGCCCGCCGCCGATTGCTTGAGAATGAATTCATCCAAAGGGATACGGTAACGGTGGTATATGTCGAACAAAAAGGCTGTCTGCAACAGCTCCCGATCAGCCGCACCATAGCGCCGCGCATCTCCCCGCCCCGTTGTCCTGAGGAGATCCAACTGTTCGGTGATACGGGTGATGGCCAATTCCACCATCTCGTCCCAGGGCAAGGCGACGTCGGTTCCGGCAAGCTTGTGGTCCAGATCGATGCGGGTCTGGCTGAAAGGATTGGTAAAGGCTGCCTGGGCAACCGTCTTGAAGAAATCCCGTTCAGCATCTGTCAGCGTCAATGTTTTTGTCATGCACAAAATGTACATCACACCAACATCCAGTGTCAATCCCACAGAACAACTCTCCACACAATATCGTGCAACATGCTAATATTAATACCATTGCATATGATAGCGGTTTCTGGCATGTTCCCTGAAAAGCATGGCAAGCATAGGATATAATAAACATCATGGGGAATACATCATGCTGCCTGCACCAGCCATCATCGACATCCACTGCCATACCGCCGGCATCGGCGCCGGAGGAAGCGGCTGCTTCGTCTCCACTGCCATGCGCCGCAACTTCCGCTTCAATTTCTTCCTCAAAACATTCGGTGTCTCCAAAACCGAGTTGGAGCTACACGGCGACGCCCTTGTGCTGGAGAGGCTGTCACTACGACTGGAGGAATCGCGCTCCGTCTCGACCGCCATAATATTGGCCCTGGACGGCGTGGTCGATGCCCACGGAGAACTGGATGAAGCCAGGACCGAGATCTATATCCCCAACGACTTCCTGTTTAAAGGGTGCAACAAGTACCGGAACCTGCTGTTCGGCGCCAGTATCAACCCCTATCGGCGAGATGCCCTGGAACGCCTGGAACAGGCGGCAGAGGAAGGTGCAGTTCTGCTCAAGTGGCTCCCCTCCATCCAGGGGATTGCCCCGGACGATCCGCAATTGACTCCCTTTTATCGCCGCTTGCGGGAATTGAGCCTGCCCCTTCTGACCCATACCGGCACCGAGGAATCCTTTACCCGCACCGACAACCGATTGGCAGATCCACAACGGCTGCGCCCGGCGCTGGAGGAAGGCGTTACCGTCATTGCCGCCCATTGCGCCAGCAATGGCAGGAATGCCGGCCAGGCCAATCTGGAGCGCCTGCTGCCGCTCTTTAGCGAATACCCAAACCTATATGCCGACATATCCAGCCTGACTCAGCTCAACCGGCTGGGGCACCTGTCAAGGGTGCTGCAACACACGGAAATTCATGGCCGCCTGCTGTACGGCAGCGACATGCCGATCATCAACAGCTTCGTCACTTCGCCCTGGTGGCACTCCTACCGTATCCCCGTCGATGCGGTGCGACGCATGGCCGCCATTGCAAATCCCTGGGATCGAGACGTGGCGCTGAAACAAGCGCTGGGAGTAACAGAAGGCATTTTGGGCAACAGCCGAAGGATGTTTGGAATAAAGACGTAGGGGCGACCCCATGTGGCCGCCCGCCTGTGGCTCCACAAAGACAGGGCAGGCACACGGGCCCGCCCCTACAAAACAACAAACATCCAACGAGGAACCATTATCATGAAACAAGCTGCCAGCAAATTTCCCCTCTCCTTTATCCGCCTGAATGCGACCCAGTTCCTGGGGGCCATGAACGACAATATCCTGAAGCTCCTGATCATCTTCTGTCTGATAGAAGTAAAGGGAGCTGACAAGGCCGGAGTGGTCACCGCTGCCGTGGGAGCGGCCTTTGTGCTGCCGTTCCTGCTCTTTTCCGCCCCTGCCGGCTGCCTGGCAGATCGGTTGCGCAAATCAAATATCATCGTAGCGGTAAAGACCGTGGAAGTCGCGGTAACCGCCCTGGCAGTGGCGGCCTTTGCCATGGGATGGGACAACGGCCTCTATCTGGTGATCTTCCTGATGGCCACCCATAGCGCCTTTTTCGCCCCGGCAAAATACGGTGCGATCCCGGAATTGACCGACCGCGACCAACTTTCCCGCGCCAACGGGTTGATCGAGTCCTTCACCTACTTGGCAATCATCCTGGGCACGGTCCTGGCCTCGGCACTGACCCAGGCTACCCATGGCCGCCACTGGCTGGCGGCACTGTTTTGCCTCTGCACGGCCCTGGCCGGCCTGTGGACAGCCAGGGGCATGGATGCCTCCCCAAGGGCCGATGCCGAACGGCCAGTGGCCCTGCTGCCGAGCGAGATAGTACGCACCCTGTTTTCCATCCGCTACGATCGGCACCTGATGCTGGCAATGATCGGTCAGGCATATTTCATGTTTATCGGGGGCTACGCCCAGCTCAACCTGATCGCCTACGGCATGCAGGAGATGGGGCTGTCCGAGGCCCACAGCGGCTATCTCTTCCTTGCCGCGGCCCTCGGTATCGGCGGTGGTTCGCTCCTGGCAGCCAAGCTGTCCGGAAGGGACGTGGAGTTCGGCATCGTCCCGATCGGCGCAGCCGGCCTGACAATCGCTCCGATCCTGCTGCACGCCGTACCCTCCGGCATTGCCTCCTGCCTGGCAATCCTGCTACTGTTCGGCGTCTCCGCCGGCCTGTTCAGCCTGCCGCTGCAAACCTTCATCCAATTCCGGGCCGATCCGGCCAGACGGGGCGAGGTGCTGGCCGCCTCCAGCTTCATCAACTGGGTGGCCATATTGATCGCTTCGGGGCTGACCTGGCTCCTGAGCGGACCCATGGGGCTTTCGGCGGCCCAGGGATTCAGCACCATCGGTGCTATCACCCTGCTCTTTACCCTGGTATCTTTCTGGGTGCTGCCCGACTTCCTGCTGCGCTTCATCGCCCTGGCCACCATGCGCATCTTTTACCGCCTGCGGGTCATCGGCGGAGACAATCTGCCTGTTGACGGCCCAGCCCTGCTGATTCCGAATCATGTGACCTGGGTGGATGCCCTGCTCCTGACCGCCACCAACCAGCGCCGCATCCGCTTTGTCATGGAGCGCCGCATCTACAATACGCCGCTGCTGCGGGGCCTGTTCCGGCTGATGGGGGTGATACCGGTATCTTCCGAAGATGGCAAGAAGGGGCTGCTGGAATTCATGAAACAGGCTCGGGCCGCGCTGGACGCAGGCTACCTGGTCTGCATCTTCGCCGAAGGGGAGCTGACCCGCAACGGCATGCTGCGCGAGTTTCGCGGCGGCTTCGAACGCATCGTAAAAGGCACCGATTATCCGATCATCCCGGTCTACATCGGTGGTGCCTGGGGAAGCATCCTTTCCTATGCCCATGGCCGCCTGCTGTCGCGCCTGCCGGCCTTTTCGCCTTATCCGGTGACGATCCTTTTCGGCGCAGCAATGCCATCGTCCAGCACGGCCATGGCTGTAAGACAAAAGGTGGCCGAACTCTCCTGCGCCTACTTCGACTCCCGCAAGGCCCGCCGCCGGCCCCTGGAGCAATACCTGATCCTATCGGCCCGACAGAACTGGGGGCGCAAGGCAATTACCGACACCTCAGGAAAAACCCTCACCTATGGCCGCACCCTGGTCGGGGCAGTGGCCCTGGCCGGAAAGCTGGAGCGAATGATTTCCCAAAATCTCCTGGTAGAGACGTCCCGATGGGACGTCTCAGACGCGCCAGCGGCAGACGCGCCAGCGGCGCGTCTCTACCCACCCCCTGGCCCCCTTGAAGGACACGTTGGTATCCTCCTGCCCCCATCCGTGGGCGGAGTGCTGGCCAACCTGGCCCTGATGCTGCTGGGCCGGATACCGGTCAACCTCAACTACACCGCTGCCGAAGGGTCATTGCGCTCGGCCGTCGGGCAGTGCGGCATCACCACCATCGTCACCTCCAGGGCCTTCCTGGAAAAGGTCCCTTCATTGCCGCACCTGGAAGGGATGGTCCTGCTGGAGGATATTCTGCCGACCATCGGCACCACGGACAAACTGCTGGCCCTGGCCAAGGCCCGCCTGCTGCCGCCGCGCCTGTTGTGCAAACGGGATGGTTTTTCCGCCGACAGCGTGGCCACGGTGATCTTCTCCTCCGGCAGCACCGGCGAACCCAAAGGAGTCATGCTGAGCCACCACAACATCATGTCCAACATCGAGGCGCTCCGCATGGTCTTCAGGGTCAGCGCAGCCGACAATGTCTGCTCTGCCCTCCCCTTCTTCCACTCCCTGGGCTTCACCGGAACCCTCTGGTTTCCCCTGGTCTCGGGCTTCTCGGCAGCCTACCACCCCAACCCCATGGATGGTGAAAAGATTGCCCAGGTGGTCAGGGAACACAGGTCTACGTTGCTGCTGGCCACCCCCACCTTTCTGCTGGCCTACCTGCGGCGCGCCAAACGTGAAGACTTTGCCAGCTTGCGACTGGTGATCACCGGCGCTGAAAAACTCAAGCCAAAGGTTGCCGACTCATTTGAAGAACGTTTTGGCGTCAGGCCGATGGAGGGATATGGCGCCACCGAACTTGCCCCGGTCATTACCCTTTCCCTGCCGGATGTGGAGGTGGGCGGTGTACGCCAGCACGGCTCCAAGGACGGGAGCGTAGGACACCCCATTCCCGGCGTGGTGATCAAGGTGGTGGATCCCGAGAATGGCACGGAACTGAAAACGGGCGAGGCCGGCCTGATGCTGGTCAAGGGTCCCAATGTCATGCTCGGCTATCTGGGACGCCCGGACAAGACTGCCGAGGCAATCCGCGATGGCTGGTATGTAACCGGCGACATCGGCACCATGGACGAGGACGGCTTCATCCGCATCACCGACCGCCTGTCCCGCTTCAGCAAGATTGGCGGCGAGATGGTACCCCACGGCGTAGTGGAGGACGAACTGCACAACCGCCTGGGACAGACCGGTGTGGTGGCGGTAACAGCCGTACCGGACGAAAAGAAGGGGGAAAAGCTGGTGGTACTGTACGCTCGCGAAGCAACTGACGCCGAGACCCTGCAACGACACATATCCGAAAGCAGCCTGCCCAACCTCTGGAAGCCGGGACGGGATTGCTATGTCGAGATTGAAAGCTTGCCGATCCTGGGAACCGGCAAGCTGGACCTGAAGGGGATAAAAGAGATCGCTCTGACGGCGGGGGTGAGGCAGGATGAATCAATCAGATTTTGACTGGGAACGTTTCTGGATCAACTTCATTTTCGGTGCCATACTCGGCGCAGTCATTGGACTGGGGTTCTGGATGCAAAACTGGTATTTCGGGTTGTCAGCCTGGTTGCTGATATGCGGCTTTTCCCTTGCAACAGCCCTGTTGGCCGGAATTTACGGAGACCGTTTCTGGGAATGGTTTCTGCGCCATTCAAGCTGGTTGAGATGGTGGTAACAATCCGACCAAAGACACGAATTGTATGCCATATGTGCATTTTCTGTACTATGACATTTTGACAATTCCCCTCCATATTTATCGAAACCTAATATCAATCCAATAATAACAGCCAGTTAAACTACAGTTTTCGGTTTGGCACACTCCCTGTAATACGTTCAATAAAACACGGACACAATAGGGAGGTGTCACATGGAATCATTCATAATCAAGCTGGCCGTAGCAGTCCTTCCGCTGTTTGTACTGGTTGTTTTAGTCACCTTCGTTCCCAGCCTCTCACCATGGTTCAGCCGGCATACTCTGGCATGGCACCGCAAACGCCGCACCATCCTGCGCGCCCTGGCAAACGGCGTGCTGCTGCGTTGAACACCACCCGGACACTTGAAAGGAGTTTTTTATGATCAGGAATCGATTGGCAATTCTCGTTGCAACACTGCTCTGTTCTGGCGCGATTAGCGGATGCGCAGTCATGGAAAAAGAAAACCGCCTGACGATGAATACCCTGGATGATGCCGTACAGGGGAGTGCCATCACTGGCAGCACAACCGGCAAGGTTTTGGCTGCGCCGGTGGCCTTCCCCGTGGGGATGACTGCCGGAGTTATCGACATGGCGGTTGTGACGCCGGCCCGAGCGGCCGCTCCTGCGGCAGAAGACACCAACAGCTATCTCTGGAAAAACCCCCAGGGCTCTGACCTGCGGCAGATGATGTTGCTTATGCCAAAGGTTGTGGCAACGCCAGTAGTTTTTCTCACGGACTGGGCCTTCAGGACGGTCTTCACCAGTAAATTTTAAAACAAAAGGAGTTCAACATGCGACGCTCAATATTGATTTTGGTTTCCTTGACCCTGCTTTTCTGCGGGGGATGCGCGATATTCAACCGCGACAACACACCTACCCTGAACTTGGTCGAACGGCACCTGGTGCCGAAGGAGCAAACCGCCCGCCTGATCTCCGCTCCCTTGGTGGTGCCGATCGGCTTTGCCGCAGCAACACTGGACATGGTGCTGTTTCACCCGATCTCGGTAGCTGGTGATGCCTGGGACGATACCAATGACCTGCTGTGGAAAAACCTGGACTGGGACCGGCAGTTCGTAACGACCACGGTTTTGAACGCCCCCCGCGCCGTTGCCGTGCCCATTGTCTTCACTACTGATTTCCTGGCCCGGAGCAGCTTTGACATTTCCCGGCGGGGCGGTGATATCCGCCTGAACAAGGGAGGTAACACAATGGGCAAGGATAGCGATCCGGCCATTACGCCAGCAGCGCCATACTTATGAAAAAGCTCAACAAGGAGGCTGACATGAGATTGATCGCCAACAGTCTAATCATAGCCGTCACAATTGTTATCACCATGACGACAATAATCGCCGTTTCAACCAGCCTCGCCAAAAGGGTCGGGCACTTCCAGTCATCAGCAATGAACTTTCCGCAACCAGGGCCGGAAATACTCGGCAACAGCTACAACGCAATGATGAACAATCTTTTCGCGGCTTCGGGGAGATAATGGAAAATCGGCTGGCTTGCTCCAGCACCACCGCGATCCGGTGATGGCAAAAATGTGTGAACCTGGGGAGAGAATATTTTGATTAATATTCTGTATTTGTGCTAATAAAGAGCGTGGTGCCTAGACATGAAATTGTTTTTTAAAAATACATCCCCACTACGCTCTATCCAGGTGCTCCATCAAACAAATCATCCTCCAGCATGCAACACGGATCGACAAGAAATGACCCTCAACCAAGGAGTCTCCCCATGAATCGCCCGATGTATATCGTCACCTTTCTAATTTCACTCTTCCTGGCATTGCCCATCTTTGCCAACGATATCTGCAAGGAGCATCTGTCAGCCGTTCACGACACGAGCCGCGAGTCGGTGGAAAGCTCGCTCAAAAAAGAGGTCGAGGAGTTCCGTACCCTGGCGGAGCGGGCCCTGACCCTGCGCGCCGAGACCATCAAGGTGGGCAAGGACATCAAAGAAAAGATGGATAAGGGCAAGCCGCTGACCGGTGAGGACATTGCCCTGATCAATACCGGCATTAACGAGCACCTTTCCCTGCGCAAGGAATTGCTGGCAGTGGCCGAATCCCATGAATGCTGGCTGGACGGCTCGGAGAAGGAACTGGCCAGACAGGGTGTTACGCCTGAATCGCGGCTGACCGGAGTGATGCTGTCGCTCTCATCGGCCATGCTCCTGTATGACAACTACCTGCTGGCCATCTCGCTTTTCGAAGGAGACAGCAAACTGCGCCGAATTCTCAACGAGCGCGATCCAGGCTACGCCGTCAGTAGCGCCGCCCTTGCCAAGGTGACACTCAACTACAACTCAATAGTCAACCGGGCCAGGGTGCGCAAAGCGCTCAAGTTCTACGAGCGGGAATCAAGGCAATTGAGAAACACTCTGGTGCAAACCCCTGAGATTAGCTATCTTAATTTGCTGATCGCACAGAGTCCGTCATACTCCATAGTAAAGAAATGGTCACCTTTTTACGTGGTCGGCCGCAAACTGGGTTTTCTGACTGGCATCACCACCGACACCCTGACCGGCATGGAACGGGAGGGAGTCAGCCTGTTCAGCATGGTATTCGGCAATGCGGTGGGACTGGTGGAGACCCGCAAGGGAAAACTATACAATAAAGGGGACGTGCTGGCCGACGTGCGCGCCAACCTCAGGTCCGGGGATATCCTGCTGGAAAAAACCCCGTTCCGTTTGACCGACAAGTTGATTCCCGGCTACTGGGGGCATGCGGCCGTCTGGATCGGCAGTGAAGAAGAGTTGAAGGAATTAGGCATCTGGGACAACCCCGTGGTGGCACGCTACCACGACGAGATCCGCGATGGGCGACTGGTGGTGGAGGCGCTGCGCTCAGGCGTAGAGATGAACACCCTGCGGCACTTCCTCAACATTGATAGCATCGGTATTCTGCGTAAACCGGACCAGGATCGCAAAGCGCGCACCAACACCATAATCCAGGCGTTGCGGCAGGTAGGCAAGCCATACGACTTCAACTTCGATGTGGAGTCAAAGGGACGGGTCTATTGTTCCAAACTGGTCTATCTCAGCTATAGCGGCATTGACTGGCCGACCCAAAAATCCCTGGGGCGCACCACCTTCACTCCGGACGACGTGGCTATAGAGGCCGCCAAGAACGGCCCCCTGCAGTTGGTGACCTTCTACCACGACGGCAAGCGGGTCAGCGATGCACCTGCGCAGCACATGGCGGAATTGATGGGTGTGGCGGGAAAATAACGGATTGTCTTGCGCACAGGCGCAAGGCAACCAAGTCAAGCCTTGCTTCAACTGTATATCGGAGGATTTCATGCACCGCATCACCGTGCTGTTTTTACTCGCCATCCTTGCCAGCCCCGTGCTGGCGCCTGCTGCCCAGCTCCCTCCCGATCCCGTTTTCCATAAACGTGTCGCCGGCGATATCCGCGTCTTCGGCATCTTGCGCGACAACCTGCGCCAAGCCGCTGATTTTGCCCGCTCACGTCCCGAGCTGTTCAACCCGGATCGAGAGCACAGAAGCGAACTGCTATCGCGACAGGACAAAATGGCCGTTTGGACTACCTGGAGCGGGGTGCTGGACAGCCTGGCCGGTCTCGATGGCCTGCGCCACGAGCACAGGAAATTCGACCTGTTTCAGGACAAAGAGCGCAGAAACACTTCCTTTGCCATTGCCAACGCCTCGTTCCTGGCCGGTTACCGCTTTGCCCTGGAACTGATCGCCCTGGCGGACAAGAATCCGTCGCTGGATACTGTTCTCAATGAAGCCGTGCCGGAACTGGGCATCCCGGCCGGCACTTTCAGCCGGTTCAAGTTCCGTTTTCTGAACGTGGCCATTGCGAGCGAATTCGTAGCCCTGCAGGTGATCGGCAAGACCTATGGCGACGGCCCGCCGGAACTGCGCGGCACAATCGATGAGGACAGCCGGGTGATTTGGGATATGGGTAAGGCTAAAGGACATGAACTTACCATGAAAAATGCCCTGGCAGTGGTTCGGAATACCGGCTTTGCCGCCTGGTTCCCCCTGCAGAAAGGGGTTTCGGAATGGATGGGCGACACCAAGGTGGCCCGGCCGCACAGGCACCTGATCTCTGACAAACAGGTCCAGACCATGGGCAAGCGGCTCCAACCGGGGGACATCATCTTCGAGCGCCACGAGTGGTACCTCTCCAACATGGGGCTGCCCGGCTTCTGGACCCATGTGGCTCTCTTTATCGGCACCGGCCAGGAACGGCAGCCCTTTTTCAACGATCCTGAAGTGCGTCAGTGGGTCAAAGGACTGGGAGCCGCCAGTGGTGATTTCGAAGACCTGCTGCGTCAGCGTTATCCGACCGCATACAACAGGAGCCTGATTCCGAAGTTCGACAAGAACCCGGTACGTATCCTGGAGGCCATCTCCGAAGGGGTCTCGTTCACCTCCCTGGAATACACCGGCGCGGCCGATTCCATCGCCGTGATCCGTCCGCGCCTTTCCAAACGCGACAAGGCCCAGGCAATCCTGCGGGCCTTCCATTACAGCGGTCGCCCCTATGACTTCAACTTCGACTTCCAGACCGATTCGGCCTTGGTCTGCTCTGAGCTGATCTTCAAGGCCTACGAGCCGGGCAACGGCATGCAAGGGATGCGCTTTCCCATCACCGAAGTTATGGGACGCAAGGTCAGCACCCCCAACGGCATGGTCAGGCAGTTCGCCGAGCAGGCCGGCAGCGCTGCGGCCCAGGCTGATTTCGTGCTGTTCATGGATGGGTTCGAGAAGGGAAAACGTGCGGTGGCATCGACACCGGAGCAGTTCCGCACCAGCTGGCAGCGCCCCAACTGGCATATCCTGATCCAGGACGCACCAGTGGAGGCAAAGGGGCAATGATGACGCCCGGAAACAGCAAACAAAGAATCGCCATCCTGAGCGTCTCGGCCGGAGCCGGTCATGTGCGGGCCGCACAGGCGTTGCAGGCTGCGGCGGTAAAATGGCATCCCGATGTCGAGACGGTTCATGTGGACCTGATGGAGCTGGTACCCAAGCTCTTCAAGACCATCTACGCCGACACCTACATCAAGGTTGTGGAGCACCATCCGGCCTTCTGGGGTTATCTGTACGACAAAAGTGACAGGGAACGGGTCGATTCGGCCCTCTCCCGGCTGCGCAGCGCCATTGAGCGCCTCAATACTCAAAAGCTGAAAAAGGTGCTGGCGGACATTGATCCGGACCACGTGATCTGCACACATTTTCTGCCGGCCCAGTTGCTGTCGCGCAAGATCGGAAAAGGGGAGTTCAAGCGGCCGGTTTGGGTGCAAGTAACCGACTTCGACGTGCATGCCCTGTGGATACACCCCCACATCGACGGCTATTTCGCCGCCCACGAAGAGGTGGCTTGGCGCATGGCCGAGCGCGGCATCCCGGCCGAACGCATCCGGGTGACCGGCATACCAATCATGCCGGTTTTCGGAGAACAGCGCGACCGAAAGGCCTGTGCGGCCGAGTTCGGTCTGGACCCGGCCAAAACCACCCTGCTGATGATGTCCGGTGGCGCCGGAGTGGGCAACCTCGGCACCCTGGCTGAGCGTTTGCTGCGCCTTGACGGCGACTTTCAACTGGTTGCACTGGCCGGACGGAACGAGGGGTTATTACTTGCGCTTCAGGACTTGGCGTGCCGTTATCCGGGCCGCCTCTTCCCCATGGGCTTTACCAGGGTGATCGAGCGGATCATGGCTGCCAGCGACCTGGCCATTACCAAGCCGGGCGGGCTGACGACTTCGGAGTGCCTGGCAATGGGCTTGCCAATGATCGTGGTATCGCCGATACCGGGCCAGGAGGAACGCAATGCCGATTTCCTGCTGGAGAACGGAGCGGCCATGAAGGCCTGTGACGCCGGCGCCTTGGCTTGGCGTGCGGACCGACTGCTGCGGGAGCCGGGGCGAATGGCGGCGATGCGGGCCAATGCCATGGGATTGGGTCGGCCTGATGCCGCACGGGACGTGCTTGCCGTGGTACTGGGCTCCGGAAACAGCCGGTGATCGGGCGCAGTCGGTTCCAGGCAGCTTTTCTGATCTGTTGGGTCGCACTGCTGGGCTTGTTCTTCGCCATGACCGAGATCCAGATCGAAGGCGCCAATGGCTGGGCCTGCGCCCTGCCCACCTGGCGTATCGAGAAACACTGGCTGCTGGATATCTTCTGGGGCGGCCGCCCCATGACCGGTTACCACGCTTGGGTCTTCTCTTTCATGTTCCTGGTGTTTCACCTGCCCCATGCCATCAACGGTTCCTTCTCCATGCGGCTGGAGGCCCGTTGTGTCGGCGCCTTGATGATCTTCTGGATCATAGAGGACTTTCTCTGGTTCGTGTTCAACCCATGTTTCGGCCTGGCCCGGTTCGCACCGCAGTTTGTGCCCTGGCACAAGCACTGGCTGCTGGGCATGCCCACCGACTACCTCGTGTTTACGGCACTGGGAGTATTTCTGCTTGCCTGGTCTTATTCAAAGGCAAAATGACGTAAACGCTTCCGAGCAACATCCCCACTAACCATTTAAACAACAAAGCCCCCAATTCGTATGATCGAAAAGGGGGCTCCTCTGATTTTTCACCGCCACCTGACCGGCAGAAGCTGAAACTTTGCGAACTATTTCAGATCACGTCAAATTCCAGATGAACATTTCCCATATGTCTTTGAAGCTCTTGCCGATCTCGGCAACAACGGTCGGCTCGAAACCGCAGTGCATCATGCATTGGGCGCAGCGCGGGTCTTTGCCCACGCCGTATTTGCTCCAATCGGTCTTCTCCATCATCTCTTTGAAGCTGGGGTAATGGGCATCTGTTATCAGGTAACAGGGCGCCTTCCAGCCGCGCGGATTGCGGGTGGGGTTGCCCCACGGGGTACATTCCAGCTTCTTCTCCCCTTTGAGGAAGCGCAGGTACATGGGGGTGGAATAGAAGCGGTGTTTCTTGCTCATCTCGTAGACTTCGGCAAATTTCTTTTCGATGTCGCGCCGTTCCAGGAAGAGCTTTTCGCCCACAGCCTCATAGCCGAAACCTGGCGCCACCAGCAGACCATCCACGCCAATATCCTCCAGGTGGGTAAAGAGCATTTCTATCTCCACCAGGTCGGTTTCCTTGAAGATGGTGGTATTGGTGCAGACCCGGAAGCCCATCTGTTTGGCCTTTTTTATCCCCTCCATGGCCAGCTTGAAAGCGCCCTTGCGCTCCAGGATGCGGTCATGGGTCTCCTCCAGGCCATCCATGTGGACGTTGAGGGTGAAGTTGGGATGTGGCTTCATGCTGTCCAGGGCCTTTTCCAGGAGGATGCCGTTGGTGCAGAAATAGATATGCTTGCCCCGATCAAGAACGCCGCGAATCAGATCGAAGATGTGCGGATAAAGAAAGGGTTCACCGCCGGTAATGGTCACCACCGGCGCCGGGCATTCATCCACTGAGTTCAGGCACTCTTCCAGGCTCATCATTTCCTGGATGGTGTCGGCGTATTCACGGATTCGGCCGCAGCCGGAACAGGCCAGGTTGCAGAGGTGGGTCGGTTCCAGCATCAGCACCAGTGGATATTTATCTACTTTTTTCAGCTTGTTGTCGACAATGTATTTTGTCAGGTCGTAGTTGAGACGAAGCGGGAAACGCATTTAGTGTAATCCTTTCAACATAGGGGCGAACCTTGTTTTGGCCCGTAATTTGGGCAAATTCAATTAGTATTGCTGTTCTGTTATCGCAAGAATTCTTCTGCCGCCAGCGCAATGCCTGCAGCATCGATACCTAGATCCTTGCGCAATTGCGCCTGGCTGCCATGTTCCACATAGTAATCCGGGATCCCGAGGCGCTTGATCCTGACATCGGACAGGCTGTTGTCGAAAATGAGTTCCAGCACGGCGCTTCCGAATCCTCCCTGGAGGGCGTTTTCTTCCACGGTGATGATACGGCCGGTCTTTCGTGCGGCAGAGAGGATCAGATCGGCATCCAGCGGCTTGACGAAGCGGGCATTGATCACACCGGTGCTGATACCCTTCTGCTTCAGGGTTTCTGCGGCCTGGAGTGCCGGGTATACCGTGGAACCGATGGCTATTATGCACAGATCATCGCCATCGATCAGCTGCTCGCCCTTGCCGATCTCCAGGGCTGCCAGATCCGTATCCATGTCCACACCGTAGCCGCTGCCGCGCGGATACCGCAGAGCCATGGGAGAACCACCATAAATGGCCGTTTTCAACATATGGCGCAACTCGTTTTCGTCCTTGGGCGCCATCAGCGTAATGCCTGGGAGATGGCGAAGGTAGGAGAGATCGAATACGCCATGATGGGTCGGACCGTCGTCCCCTACAAGTCCGCTACGGTCCATGGCAATCGTGACCGGGAGATTCTGCAGGCAGATGTCATGAAAGACCTGATCGTAGGCCCTCTGCACAAAAGTCGAATAAATGGCGGTCACCGGCAGATAGCCGTCTGCGGCCAGGCCGGCGGCAAATGCCATGCCGTGCTGTTCGGCAATACCCACGTCAAAAAAACGTTTCGGAAAACGTTCGGCGAATTTATGCAGGCCGGTGCCGTCCGGCATGGCAGCCGTGATAGCTACGATCTTCGGGTCCTGTTCCGCCAACTGCACGATGGTCTCGCCAAACACATCGGTATAGGACTTTGCAGCCGCCTTTGGCGCTCCCTTGCCGGTGGCGATGTCGAATGCGCCTACGCCATGATATTTGTCCGGGGTTTCCTCGGCCGGCTTGTACCCTTTACCCTTGGTGGTCATGATATGCACCAGGAGTGGGCCATCCAATTCGTTGATATTGGTGAAGACCTCAACCAACTGAAGCAGATCGTGGCCATCCAGAGGGCCCAGATAGTCGAACCCCAGCGCCTCGAACAACGATCCGGGCGTGAGGAAGCTCTTCAGGGAGTTTTCGGCCCTCTTGGCGAAATGCAGGATATCCGTTCCGATAGCGGGGATATTCAGCATCAAACCCTGCATTTCTTTTTTCAGGTCGCGGAAGTAGCGTCCTGTCATCTTGCGCGAGATAAATGAGGAAAACGCTCCAACATTCTTCGAGATGGACATCTCATTGTCATTCAGGATGACGATCATGTTCTTTTTGAGATGCCCGGCCTGATTGAGCGCTTCGAAGGCCATGCCGCCGGTCAAAGATCCGTCGCCGATAACAGCAATGGCATGATTTTTTGTACCGGCCAGATCAGCCGCGGCAGCCATACCAAGCCCCGCAGAGATGGAGGTGGATGAGTGGCCAACCCCAAAAGCATCGTGTTCCGACTCGCTTCGTTTGGGGAAACCTGATAGGCCATGATACTGGCGCTGGGTGTGAAACTGTTCGCGCCGGCCTGTCAGGATTTTATGAGTATAGGCTTGGTGTCCCACATCCCAAATAATCTTATCGTTTGGTGAATCAAAGCAATAATGCAGTGCGATGGTAAGCTCCACCGTACCGAGATTAGATCCCAGATGGCCACCTGTCGTGGAAACCGTCTCCAACAGGAATTGACGGATCTCCTCTGCCAAGGCCGGTAATTGTTCCGGTTTCAGTTTTTTCAGATCAGCGGGACTATTTAAAGTTTCGAGCAACATAGAAAACCTCGGGGGCAACTCATTTGATTATAGGCAATACAGGGTGAACGGGTCATATTGGCCAAAGGTCAACCCTTGACGTAACCGTTCACCCTGAACCAGTCTACCGCCCTTTTGAGGGCATCTTTGACTGATGTTTGGGACAGCCCAAGTTCGCGTACCGCCTTGGCGGAGTCGAAATACATATACTTGGCCGCCATCTGCACTCCGGCCAGGGGGATCAGCGGCTCTTTGCCGGTTATTCGGGATAGGGACTCGTTGACATAGGCCGCCAGCAGAATAGGCATATAAGGGAGACGCACCTTGGGAGCCGATTGTCCGGTGATCTCGGAAAGCATGCCGAAGATATCGCGCAACGTCAGGTTGCTGTTGCCCAGGATGTATTTTTCTCCGGTCCTGCCACGCTCTGCTGCCAGGATATGGCCGCGGGCGCAATCTTCCACGGCGATGATGTTGAGCCCGGTATCCAGATAAGCAGGCATCTTTCTGTTCAGAAAGTCAACAATGATCTTGCCGGTGGGAGTCGGCTTGACATCCAGCGGGCCAACCGGTGTCGATGGGTTGACTATCACCAGGGGCAGCCCCCTTGCAACGAATTTTGCCGCTGCCCGCTCTGCCAGGAACTTGCTCTTTTTATAGTGCCCGACCATGTCTGGCAGGGCTACAGGCGTCACTTCCGTTCCCGGTGTGCCATTACCCGGGTTGCCGAGCGTCCCCACGCTGCTGGTGTAAACCACCCGCTCCAGGGCGTTGTGCAAAGCCGCTTCCATGATGGCAACCGTACCGTCAACATTGATACGATACATCTCGGCAGGATCGCGGGTCCAGAGGCGATAATCCGCAGCAGCATGGTAAAGGACGCTACAACCTTTCAAACCCTGCCGGAGGCTATCCTGGTCGAGGAGGTCTCCTCGCCAGAGCTCCACATCCAGCCCGGCCAGATTGGCTGTATTCGAACCAGCCCGAACAAGAGCCCGCACCTCCAGGCCGTCCTTCAGAAGTTCCCTGACTATGCTTGCACCAATAAAACCGGTTGCGCCGGTAACGAAAGCTTTCTTCTTCATAAATTGTCTGGTTGATCAACTTAAAATGGTGAAAGCCCCGGATTGCGGCAAACTCGGGGCTTCCCAGCTAAACATTGTCAAACTGTCCCCACAGGTGCTACTTTTTTCCCCCGCCTTCCGCTGTCAGCCGGCGATACCTGCCCAGAGCAGTCAGCGGAAAACAATTCCGGTAAATGTGGTACCGAATCATGAAAAACTTGGGAAAGCCAGTTCCGGTGAAGGCATCCTCATCCCAGGTGCCATCTTCTTTCTGGGTGGAGAGGAGATACTCGATCCCCCGGGCTGCCGCACTGGAATGGGCCTCTCCAGCCGCAAAAAGTGACAGTAACGCCCAGCCGGTCTGTGAAGGAGTGCTCTGACCGCATCCCATGAGCGAGCGGTCGTAGTACGTATCGCATACCTCTCCCCATCCCCCGTCCATGTTCTGTTTGGATTTGAGCCAGTTGACCGCCTTTTTGATGTACGGCCGGCTCATATCCTCACCAATGGCTTCCAGGCCGCAGAGCACGGACCATGTGCCGTAGATGTAGTTTACGCCCCAGCGCCCCCACCACGGCCCTTCGGGCTCCTGCTCCTTCTGGAGGAATTCCAGGGCTCGGACAACAGCGGGATTGTCTTTCGGATAGTCGAAATTACCCATCAACTCCAGCATCCGTCCGGTCAGGTCGGCCGTAGGGGGATCGATCAATGCCTCCAGGTCGGCAAAGGGAATCTTGTTGAGCAGGTGCTTGGTGTTGTCCTTGTCGAAAGCGCCCCAGCCGCCATTCTTGCTCTGCATCCCCAGGCACCAGTTGATTCCGCGCTTGATGGCCTGTTCCTTGTGTTTTTTGTCGCGGACCTTGATGTCCTTGATGGCCATGATGACAAATCCGGAATCATCCACATCCGGGTACCAGTCATTAAGGAATTCGAAGGCCCAACCGCCCGGTTCCAGCTCCGGCGACTTGACCTGCCAATCTCCCTTGCGGCGCACTTCCAGATCCAGCAGCCACTGGGCCGCCTTGACCATGGCCGGGTGATCGGTTGGGACACCGGCCTCCTGCATGGCAACCAGGGCCAGGGCCGTATCCCACACCGGCGAAACGCAGGATTGCAGCACCAAGCCTTCCTCGTCTTCGATGCAGAAGTTGGCCAGGGCCTCAAGCCCTTTTACGACAGCCGGGTGATCGTTTGCATAGCCGAGACAGTGCAGCGCCAAAATGGCATTGAGCATGGCAGGCTGGATGCCGCCCCAGTCACCGGTAGGCTCCTGATGGTCAAGAATCCATTGTTCGGCCTTAGCGGTCCCCTTTTTCTTGAAAGGCCTGATCGGGCTTGACTCGTAGACCTTCAGCATATGATCGACACCCATGAAGAAGTTTTTCCAGGTCAGGATGCCGTCTTCCTTGGTAAAGGTATAATCCGTGGGTCGCGGCGGCCTGACGTAGAGCTCCTGCACCCGCGCCGAGGGTGGCAGCTTGCGTACCGGGCGTTCGGACATCACCACCGACAGCGGTATGATTGTCGCCCGGGCCCAACTGGACAGTTCGTACATGTTGAAATATGCCCAGTTCGGTAGCAGCATCAGTTCAATCGGCATGGAAGGGACGCCCAGCCAGGAAAATTCGCCGAACAGGGCCAGAAAGACCTTGGTGAAGACCCGGCTTTTCAGAATGCCGCCATTGGCAAGGATAAAATCCCTGGCCTTGCGCAATGCGATGTGGTCGGCCGGATAACCGGCAAGCTTGAGGGCGAAATAGGCCTCGATGGTTGTAGAGAGATCGCCTGGGCCGCCATGCCAGATTGTCCAGTACCCCTCCTCGGTCTGTTTGCCGAGGATATACTTGGCCATTTTCCGTTCGCGGATCTTGTCAACCATGCCCAGAAAATGAAACAGCATGATATATTCGGATGTTATGGTGACATTGGACTCCAGTTCGGCCCACCAATAACCATCCGGAAGCTGCTCGCGGAAAAAGAAGTCACGGGTCCTTTCGATAGCCTTGTCCAGCGGGCTTTTGGCCTCCCCCACCATCTTCTTCCAAATGGAAGGAGGCAGGTGATGAACCTTTCGAGCGGATTGTTTCTGGGAATCTATGGCAGGTGCAACCGGATCTAAACTGAACGACGTAAGCGCAGTGGAAATCTGGTATTTACTTGGATTCATTCACAAAGCTCCTATGGTCGCCAAATGCGCTCATTGCCTTGATGTTTTAGTGCAAAATTGCATTTTAATAGCATGTAAATCAAAAAATGTATATTCTTTTTCATTTAGCTGATACATGCTTGTAACAGCTTAACGGCTCTACAGCGGGGCTTGCGGCAATTAATTGAGGTTTGCCTGCATAGGTCCGCTGTGCTATACACGCATAACAAACATATCAAGGAAGAATGCAAGGAGATGTATTGATGTTGACCGGAAAACAGAAGCGCCATCTGCGTGCCCTGGGGCACAGCCTTAAACCGCTGATACTGATCGGCAAGAAGGAAATCGAGGAGGCCTTGGTCAACGAAGCCAACGCAGCCCTTGACCACCACGAACTGATCAAGGTCAAGCTGCTGGAAAGCTGCCTGCTTGACAAGCACGAAGCATCCGAAGAGCTGGCATCGGCCTGTAACGCAGAGGTAGCCCAGATCCTCGGAAAGACCTTTCTTCTCTACCGCCCGGCCGAAACTCCGGTCATTGTCCTGCCAAAGGCAGACAAACCGGCAAAGACACAACAGGCATGAGCATCAAGGCTGTACTGTTTGACCTGGACGGCACCTTGGTGAACTCCCTGGAAGACCTGACCGATGCGATCAATTTCATGCTGGCCGATTTCGGCAAAAAAGCGCTCAGCACCGCCGAGATAGTCCGCCTTGTCGGCAAAGGGGCCCGCAACCTAGTCCGGCGTGCCCTGGAGTCGGACGCGCCAGCCGATATCGAACGGGGACTTAGTCTGTTCGTGGCATTCAATACCGCCCACATTGCCGACAAAAGCAGCCTATATCCCGGCGTCAGGGAGTTGCTGGGGGCACTGGCGGCAAATGGCCTCCGCTTGGCCGCCATCTCCAACAAGCAGGAGTCGCTCAGCCGCCTGATCCTTGAATCGTTCGGGCTTGCAAGCTGTTTCGACGTCATCTGCGGCGGCGACACCTTCCCGGAAATGAAGCCGTCACCCATGCCTCTGCTAAAAGTCGTTGACGGCTTTGGCCTGGCGCCTGCCCAAGCGATCATGATCGGAGACAGCATCAACGACATCCAGGCCGGCAAGCGGGCCGGCATCACCACCATCGGCTGCACCTGGGGTTATGGCGGACTGGGGGAGCTGGCCAAAGCGGATCATCTGGCAAACAGTTGCAATGAGGTCGCAGAAATCCTGAAACAGCTTGAACGGTAATCGGTTGCCAAGGAACTGAGGAAACTTAGCATATGCACGGCTGGACCGGAAAAATTCTGCACATCAACCTGACCACCGGCGTTTCCCGCCGGGAGACGATCCCGCAGCAACTGCTGGAGGAATATCTCGGCGGACGCGGCCTGGGAGTGCGCCTTATGCGCGGCTTCCACCATCTTGATCCGTTCGATCCCGATATGCCCCTCATATTTTCCTGCGGCCCGCTCTGCGGCACAACAGCCCCCACCGCGAACCGCCTTTCGGTGGTTTCACGTTCACCCTTGACCGGCACCATCTATGACTGCTCAGTGGGCGGCCGATTCGCCAAGCGCCTGAAAGCGTCCGGCTTGGATGCGCTTTTCATTACCGGCCGCAGTGCCGTGCCGGTTACGGTGGCGATCCGCAACGACCAGGTTGCGCTCATCCCTGCCGGGGAGCTATGGGGCAGCGATATCCCCGCCACAATCGCGGCACTCAAGGCAGAGGGGAGCGTTGCCGCCATCGGACCTGCGGGCGAAAACGGCGTCCTGTTCGCAAATATCATCATGGACGACGGAGACTCGGGCGGCCGGGGCGGCCTGGGGGCGGTCATGGGGGCTAAAAACCTCAAGGCCGTGGTTGTGTCCGGTCAACAAAGGACAAGGATCGCCGACCCGGCCCTGTTCGCAAAGGCCTGCAAGGATGTGATGCGGCTGTTCAAGGCCTCACCCGTGATCTTCGGCCCCCTGGGGATTGCCGAGTTCGGTACCCCTGTCCTGGTGGACCTGATGGCCCAGCGCCGCATGGCCCCCACCGAAAACTTCCGCAAAACCTTTTTCGAACATTCGACAAACTATTCGGGTCCAACCATCAAAATGGCCTACAAAGCCAAAAAGGCAGGCTGCTACGGTTGCCCTATCCAATGCCTGAAATGCACCAAGGACGGCACCCCCTTGCCGGGGTACGAATCAGTTTCCCACTTTGGCGCACTCAATAACGTTGACGACCTGCAGGCGATTGTCGAAGCCAACCGGGTCTGTAACGACCTCGGGATGGACGGCATCAGCGCCGCCGCCACCCTTGCGGCCTGGGGCGAAATCAGGGGAAGTTTTCCCGCAGCGCAGGAGATACCCGGCCTGTTGCAGGATATCGCCCTGGTGCGGGGCAACGGGAAACTGCTTGCCCTGGGCTCGCGCCGGCTGGCGGAAAATTTGGGACGGCCGGAGCTCTCCATGAGCGTCAAGTCCCTGGAACTGCCGGCCTATGACCCACGCGGCGCCTATGGCATGGCCCTGGCCTACTGCACGAGCCCCCGTGGCGGTTGCCACCTGTGCGCCTATCCCATAGCCCACGAGATCCTGCGCAAGCCGGTCCCTACCAACCGCTTCTCCTTTTCCGGCAAGGCCCGCATCATCTCCATCGCCGAGGAGACCAACGCAGCGGTTGACTCCCTGGCGGCCTGCAAATTCGCCTTTTTCGGGGCCAGCCTGGAGGAGTACGCCGAACTGTTGACCGCTGTCACCGGCATTGGGTATTCACCACAACGGCTGAAGGAGATCGGGCGCCGCATCGTGCTGACCGAGCGTTTCTACAACTGCGCCAACGGTTTCTCCCGCAAGGACGACTGCCTGCCCCCACGCTTCTTCACCGAAGAGGGGAGCAGCGGCGACGGCATCGAGATCAGTCCCATCGACCGGCAACGTTTTGAAGAGGAATTGGACAAATATTACCGCATCCGCGGCTTGAACAGTACCGGCTGCTTCGATGACGGGGATTTCCTGGAACAACAGCCGTGAGAAACGACCGCGACAACAAAAATACCGGCAATCAAGGCGAGGAGATAGCCACCGCCTACCTGACCGCCAGGGGGTACCGCATCCTGGAACGCAACTTCCGCTGCAAGGGGGGCGAGGTGGATATCGTGGCCCGCGACCCAAGGGACAAGAGCCTGGTCTTCGTGGAGGTCAAGGCCCGCCGCGACCTATCCTACGGCGTCCCCCAACTGGCGGTGACACCATTCAAGCAGCGGCAGATATCAAAGGCGTCCCTGACATGGCTCTCGTCAAAGCAGTTGCACGACCAGAATGCCCGCTTCGACGTGATCGCCATCCTGTTGACTGCCGATGGACTGCACAAGATCGAACATATCGTGAATGCCTTTGAATTGGCATATTAAAAGGGTTGGCGTTGGGAGAATAGATAAAGGGCCACGGTGTCCAAGAATTTGTTGATTTGATTTCATGGTTGTTATCAATGTGGAGGGATCGTGATTGCAGGGATGGTGCGATCAGGATGGAAATGAAACCGCTTGTATCGGCAGAGTGCCGATGGGGTGGTTTTTTTATTTCTTGGGGGTAGCTGCATTGAGATAAGTAGAAAGAGAGGCCCCACTGCTTTGAGGATGTTGACCGGTTTTCCGGTCATCAATCCGAATGGAATAGTATCCAGCATCGAAATTGTTTATTTATCAATAAGTTGTGCCATGATATTTTTTGGGTTGATTTGGAATTAATTACTACGGATGGAAGATGACGTATTCCGGTCACGAGTTGGCAGCCTCATAACAAGGAGCGGAGCGAATGGCCGTCAAGATTTTTGAAACTCTGCTGAAGGAGAAGATAGATATCTTTCGGCAGTCATTTTGTTCGGTATCTAGGACGCTATTCTTCGACGAACAGACACAGACCCTGACTCATCCTGGCGAATTCGGTACCTATAGAGAACGTCTAGTTTCGGAATTTCTACGACTGTTTGTACCAGGAAGACTAGCTGTTGATAGCGGATTTCTCATTAATGCATTTGATGACGTGAGCACACAGTGCGATGTTGTCATCTTTGACGCAGCTAGTACTCCGTTGATGAGGAGCGAAGAGAATCAACGCTTCTTCCCGGTCGAAACAGTGTGTGCCGTAGGAGAGGTAAAATCTATTTTAACCGAAGCCCAATTGAAAGACGCACTGGAAAAGTTGTCCCGTGTGAAACGACTCCGTGACAATAATGTGAAGAACCCATCGTTGATAAGGCGTACACATGAAGGCGACTACAATCCACAAATGTATCCGTACGATCAAATCGCCACTTTTTTAATCTGCGAGAAATTCGACTTTAAAACAGACGGACTTTCGTCGAAGATTAATTCTTGGTACCAAAACGCAACCAATGCCCGCTTTCGGCATAACCTGATCTTGAGCATAAGTGATGGGATTTGCCTGTACCGAGACGCAAAAGAGGTGACTATGATGTACCCATTTATCAACGGAGTGGCGTTGAAAAACCGATTCGTTTATCCAGATACCAATCCCTATGTACACTTCAAATTATTCTGTTCATACATGTATATGGTTACATCGAATGCGACCGTGCTTTACCCTGAGATTTCTGATTACATGGGAGATGTAAGTGGTGGTTTGCAGCGGGACCAGCCATAGCGCCATTAGGGAACGGCATTTGGGTCTGAAAGATATAAGAGGGTTCCCAAATCAGGTGGCCGGGGGTTTTTCTCCCCCAGCCCCCACACCACCCGGCATGCGAGTCCGCACCGGGCAGTTCGATTGAATTACCTGGCCGTAGCCGGGTTGCAAACTAGACCCTTCCTTGACACGTCACAAGATATCATATACGATACCATCATGAAGACCCCTCGCATTGTAATTGACACAAACATACTGTACGCAGCCCTCTATTCGTCAAGCGGAGCTTCAAACGCGCTTATGATTATGGTACGCGATGGTTTAATAATTCCATGCATATCGGTCACTCTGGTGCTTGAATACGAAGATGTGCTGATAAGGCACCGGAATGTACTTCAATTAACCCAGGCAGATATCAAGGCATTTCTTGGCTTTATTGTAAATCAAGCAGAGCGCCTGAAAATTCATTACCTTTGGCGTCCATGTCTCAAAGACCCGAATGATGATATGGTGCTGGAGGTTGCGGTTACCGCAGGTGTGGATTTTATCGTTACGCATAACACTAAGGACTTTGAGGGGAGTGAACGCTTTGGAATTCGGGCCGTCACTCCTGGCTGGTTCATAAAGAATTATGGAGGTATAAAATGAGTACCATGAGCTTGAGACTTCCCGATTATTTGCATAAATCTGCTAGACAGTTAGCCAAGAGCGAACACATTTCCGTCAATCAGCTTGTCGCTACCGCACTTGCAGAGAAAATTTCTGCGCTTGCCACCGAGGATTATCTGGACGCATTGTCTGCTCAAGGTAGCCGCGAGGCATTTGACCATATCATGTCCAAGGTCAAGAAACGTCCCCCTCTTCCCGGAGACGAACTCTGATATTCCCAATCGGGTAGCCAGGGGTTTTTCTCCCCCAGCCCCCAAACCATCGTACATGCGGGTCCGCATATTCGCGCTAGCGCCACAACGGTTATGAAGAAAATGCCGACGCCCACTTGAAACGCACGAACATGGGGCGGGAGGTCGTGGTCGTGATTGCGGTTACTGACGGAAAGCTTGACCTGGAGCCGTGGGAGCGGATATTCTACGGCGAATTCGATGGCAAACATCGAAAACGGGTGTTGGTAAAGATCATCGGAGAGTGACAACAATTCAAGGAGACCCCCATGGATTTTACGGCCGTCCTGGCCCAGATTAAACCTAAGCTCGGCTGCGTGACCGACAACCTGGCGCTCATCGAAGAGCACATCCAACAGGCCATTAGCGCCAAGGCCGATCTGATCGTATTTCCCGAACTGGCCCTCACCGGCTACTTCCTCAAGGACCTGGTGCCAGAGGTGGCCCGCAGGCTCGACTCGCCCGAAATCAAGAGACTGGTCGAGCTTTCCCGTGACATCTCCATTGCCGTGGGGATCGTCGAAGAGACCGACGACTACCGTTTTTTCAATTCGGCCCTCTACCTGGAGGATGGCGCCATCAGGCACCTGCACCGCAAGGTATATCTGCCCACCTACGGCCTGTTCGACGAACAGCGCTACCTGGCGCGGGGCGAACGGTTCCGGGCCTTTGATACCCGTTTCGGCCGCATGGGCATGCTGATCTGCGAGGACATGTGGCATCTCTCCAGCTCCTATATCCTGGCCATGGATGGCGCCACATCACTGCTCTGCCTCTCCAGCAGCCCGGGCCGAGGAGTGGAGGGTGATTCTCTCGGCTCGGCCGATGCCTGGCAACAGCTTACCTCCACCACCGCCATGTTCCTCAACTGCCGGGTGCTTTATTGCAACCGGGTGGGGTACGAGGACGGCGTCAACTTCTGGGGCGGGTCGGAATATATCGCGCCATCGGGTGAATCAGTGGTCAGGGCCAGGCTGTTTGAAGAGGACGCAGTGGAGGCCTCCATTGCCGAAGGCGCCCTGCGCCGTGAGCGGATCTTCTCCCCCATGCTGCGGGACGAGAACCTGTTCGTGACCATGCAGGAACTGCGGCGCATCGAGCGCGAAAGGGGGCGATAATGGCGGGTTTGATTGCCAATACGGATTTATTGCAGCAGATCCTGACCGGTTTTGTGCGGGACGAAGTGCGCAAGGTCGGGGTAAAAAAGGTAGTGTTGGGGCTTTCGGGGGGCATTGACTCGGCCCTGGTGGCATTCATCGCGGCCCGGGCCCTGGGCGCTGAAAACGTCCATGCCATCTGCATGCCCTACAAGAGCAGCAACCCGGAGAGCGAGGCCCATGCGCGGCTGGTGGCCCAGGCATGCGGCATCAACTTCACCGTGGTGCCCATCACCCCCATGGTGGACGCCTATTTCGAGATGTTTCCCCAGGCCGACAACATGCGGCGCGGCAACAAGATGGCCCGGGAGCGGATGACGATCCTCTTCGACCATTCCGCCCTCTATTCGGCCCTGGTGTTGGGAACCAGCAACAAGACAGAGCTGCTCCTGGGCTATGGCACCCTGTTCGGCGACATGGCCAGCGCCCTCAATCCCATCGGCGACTTGTACAAGAGCCATGTCTGGCAACTCTCCGAGGCCATGGGCGTGCCGTCCGAGGTCATCGAAAAGAAGCCCTCCGCCGATCTGTGGGCCGGCCAGACCGATGAAGAGGAACTGGGCTTCTCCTACCGCCAGGTGGATGAACTGCTCTACCGGATGGTTGACCTGCGTCTGACCAGGGATGAGCTGATCGCAGCGGGCTTTGCCCCGGAATTCATCGACAACATCTACAGGAAGGTGCAGAACTCGCATTTCAAACGGCGCCTGCCGGTGATCGCCAAGGTGTCAAACCGGACCATCGACAGGGACTTCAGGTATTCCAGGGATTGGGGAAAATAACCGGGCAACCAAGTAAAAACAGGAAGAGACTCGAATGAAAAATTCTAACAACGCAACCCTGGTCTACTCCAGCGAAACCGGGCGAATCAAGCAGGATAAAGCAAGAACCGCACAACCGGCCAAACAGGCCGGCGACGGAATCGTGCGCTTGCAGCGACAGGTAAAGGGGCGTTGCGGCGGCACGGTCATTGTCATCAGCGGCATCCCGCTTGACAGTGCCGCGCTGAAGGAGCTGGCCGGAGCCCTGAAGAAGCGCTGCGGCTGCGGGGGCACGGTCAAGGACGGCATTATCGAAATCCAGGGGGATCATCGGGACATCCTGCTGGGCGAACTCCAGGCCCGTGGCTACAAGGTAAAATTGGCGGGAGGGTGATAAAAAAAGAGGGCGGAGCAGCCAACCTGCTTCGCCCTACCCTTAGTGATCTATGGCACCAAAACTCCTTGGCGCGCTGAATGCCGGAGATGACCGGTGCCCGTAGCGAAAGCCTGTTACGCCAAGGGCCCTCCGTTGAACGACTTCAATTACTTATTTCCGCTCCAGAACCTGGTCCAATTCCTTTTCGCACACATGCATCATGCACATAATTTCCTCCTCCGGCATGTCATCCAGCACAAAGTTCCCCTGACTGTCCTTTTCAACCCGGCTGATACCGGGAAAACGGCGTTCAAGGACCTTCATCTCCAGTGACTGCCGCTTGACCGTGCTCAAGAGCCTGCGGTTTTCATCCTCAAGGTCGTATTTCTCGATGGCTGAACGGACGGCAAATTTGATCTCGGTATCGTTCCACGGCTTGGTGAAAAAACGATAGATCTCACCCTGGTTGACCGCCTTCATGGCGGCTTCCAGCGTGGCATGGCCGGTGAGCAGGATGCGAACCGTTTCCGGATAGAGCTCCTTGACCTGCGCGAGGAATTCCGAACCCTGCATGCCGATCATGCGCTCATCGGATATGACCGCCTTAAAACCGCAGCTCCGCATGATCTCCAGAGCCTGTTCGCCGCTGGTAGCGGTCCGGATCTCATAGGGTTCCTCGAACAATGCCCGGTTCAACGCCGCCAGGACATTTGCCTCGTCATCGACCAACAGTATCCTGCTTGTCATAGCTTTCTCCTTGTCGGCTATTCGCCTGCAATCCCGCGCGTTGTGCCACAGAATGGGCATACGGCCCACTCCTCCTCAAGGGGCAGCCGGCAGGCAATGCAGCAATTGTGATGGAACGATCCGCAGTGGGGGCAAAAGACGAATTTTGAGTCGATGTTCCGGCCACAATGCTCGCAGCTGCGTTCGGAGCGCACGGTCGGCCCGATGACCCGCACCAACTCTTCAAGCGTGGTCAGGCCGAGGCGCACCTTGTCCAGGCCATCATCGAGAAGTACCCGCATCCCATTTGCCCGTGCAGCCGCCAGGATCTCGGATTCCTTGTAGTTGGTGCTGATCATCTGGCGAAAATCGTCGGTCATGACAAAAAACTCGTAGACGCCCAGCCGCCCCTGATATCCAGTGTTGTTACATCGTGGGCACCCTTGCCCTTTAAAGATCTCGCCGCTGAAAAAATCGGCGGGCAATCCGAGAAGCTCCAGCAGATCAAGATCCGGTGCAACGGCTGCGCGGCAACCCTCGCAGATCTTGCGGACCAGACGCTGGGCCACGACACCTTCCAGGGCCGAGCCGATGATATACGGCTTGATTCCCATGTCGATCAGCCGGGTGATGGAGGCCACGGAACTGTTGGTGTGCAGGGTGGTGAGCACCATATGACCGGTCAGGGCCGCCTTGAAGGCCACGTCTGCCGTCTCGTAGTCGCGTATTTCCCCCACCAGGATCACATCCGGATCCTGGCGCAGGGTGGCTCTCAGGATCTGGGCAAAGGAGAGGCCGATCTTTTCGTGGACCGAAACCTGGTTGGCCTCTTCCAGGAAGTATTCGACCGGCTCCTCGATGGTTTCAAAGTTCTTGTTGGGGTTCATCATGGCCGAGAGCAGCGAATAGAGCATGGTGGTCTTGCCGCTGCCGGTCGGACCGGTGGCGATGATCACTCCCTGCGGTTTTTTGCAGATAAGAGTGACCTTTTTCTGATCAGCCTCCAGAACCCCCAGATCTTCAAGCCGTTTTATGGCGGCGCTCTTATCCAGGATTCGCATGACCACCTTTTCACCGTTGATGGTGGGAAGCGATGAGACGCGCATATCGACGATACGGGTCCCGGCCTTGACCGTGATACGGCCGTCCTGGGGGCGGCGGCGTTCGGAAATATCCATCTTGGCAAGTATCTTGAGACGGGAAATCACGGCGGCATGCATGTCCGCCGGGATGCGGATCTTGGTGTGCAGCATGCCGTCGATGCGGTAACGGATCACGGTGTACTTGGTCTTGGCCTCGATATGGATATCGCTGGCTCCGTAACGGATGGCCTCGGAGATGACAGCGTTGACGATCCGGATGACCGGCGGCACCTTGGATGAGCCGAGCAGTTCCTCGACGCTGACCTCTTTCTCGTCCTCGTCCAGAACGATGTCGATCTCGTCCAGCGGCTCGATCTCGCTGATGTCGTCAAACGCTATATCCTCGCCCACTCCATAGACCTGTGCCAGCTTTTCAAGGATTTGCGCGGATGATGCCAGGAGCGCCACGACCTTGAGTCCGGTTACCCTGGCGATATTGTCGCACTTGAGAATGTCGGAGGGATCGGCCATGGCCGCGGTGAGCTGGTTCCCCTCCAGTCGCACCGGAATGAGCCGGCTTTTCTCGCATAATTCGTGGGGCAGGCATCGGGCCACGTTCTGCGGGATATTCACCTCGCGCAGATCGACGAATTCGCAATTCAGGCTTTTCTGCATGGCGGCAATGATCTTGGATTCGGTCACCATGCCGGTCCTTACCAGGAAATCGCTCAAAAACTCGTCCGCCTCCTTCTGGCGGTGGGCGATTTCCAGCTCTTCCTTGCCAATCAAACCGGCCTTGACCAGAATATCTCCCATCATCCCACGGTTTTCATCAAAGAGACCGGTGTAGCTCTTGATCTTGGTCTGCTGCTGGCGGGCGATATCCTTCAATTTCCGGTTTTCCTGCATCAGCACGTACTGCTGCAGGGCCAGGCTGACCGTCAGGCGCAGATCCTCATCGTTCCAGGGCTTGGTGATGAACTTGTAGACCGCGCCGTCCTTGACCGCCCCCATGATGGAATTGACATCGGCAAAACCGGTCAGCATGATCCGGATCGTTTCCGGATATTTTTCCCGTATGGCCTTGAGCAGTTCCGCGCCGGTGATACCGGGCATGCGATGGTCGCTGATGACAAGATTGACCGGGCGGTTCTCCATTATTTCCAGCGCCTTGGCTGCGGAATTGGCCGTCAGAATGGTGTAGTTCTCATCCATGAAGATGCGGCGTAACGAGTTGAGCACATTGTCTTCGTCGTCAACAAACATGAGGGTAAACGACTCATCGTTCGGCGGCAGCTCGACGTCCTGCGCATCAGAGGGACCATCTGCCAGCCCCTGCGTCTTGCCGACATTTCTGAAAAGTTCCGCGTACTTCGACATTCGTTACCGACCTCCGCTTTCCTGGGGAAGACGAATGATGACCGTTGTGCCGGCACCCTCCCTGGAATCGATTGCAATGGTTCCACCATAGGACATGATGATCTCCCGGGCAACCGTAAGCCCCATGCCGGTGCCCTTGCCCACATCCTGCGTGGTAAAAAAGGGGTCGAACACACGACCCAGATGCTCAGGAGGGATGCCGCAGCCATTGTCCCAAATGGTGACGACGACCGAACCTCCTTCGAGAGCGGTGGCCAAGCGCAGGCAAAGCCCTGTTTCGCGGGATGACAGGCTGTTCTGGATGATATTCATCAAGGCCTGGCAGATCAGGCCCGGATTGCAGCTGATTCGCGGCAACGGCGCCAGGCAGCGCTCCACCGCGGCATCAGCCGGCATGCTCGGCGCCAGTACACTCAGGGTTCGTTCAAGCTCCACATTCAGGTCCACATCGGCGTCGGGCGCCTCATCGATATGCGCAAAACTTTTCAGGTCGGCCACGATCTTCTTGATCCGCTCGGCCCCTTCCATGGATTGCTTGAGCAGTTCCTCGGCATCCAGGAAAATAAAGTCCAGTTTCAGTTCCTTCCAGCGCTCCTTGCTCAGTCGGCGCAGGTTTTCAAGCGATATGTCGCGGGTGGTCAGCAGATTGTAGAATTCCAGCATTTCCCGGAAGCGGGTGATATATTTCCTGAAGGTATTCAAGTTGCTGAGGACAAAACCGTTGGGGTTGTTAATCTCGTGGGCCATGCCGGCGGCCAGCTGGCCGACCGAGGCCAGTTTTTCCTGCTGGAGCATGTGGGCGTACGCGGTTTTCAGTTCCGCGGTGCGTTTTTCCACCTGACGCTCCAGGTCCAGGGCCAACTCGCGGTAACGGGACTCGGATTCGGCCAGACTGCGGTTGCTGATCACCAACTGCTCGTAAGATTCCTGAACAATGCTGGTGTGCACCTCGGTGGTCAGCATGCGTTTGAGGTTGTTGTTGACCGTGAGTTGCAGTGCGTCGCGGATGACCAGTGCCACGGCCTGATAATGGGAAGAGATTTCGGCGACCTCAAGGACCAGCCTGCCGCATGGCTCCCCTTCAACGTAAAGCGCGTGACCGATCTCAGGGATCACCGGCGCCAGAAGCATAGGTTGGTCGCCCAGGGCACATATGGGAAGATTGTGATCGTCGAGCACCGAGGCCCGGCTGAAGCCGGCCGCCAGGGCACTGCGCAGTAGCGGCTCGATCTCGGCGCGGCTGATGATCTCCGCCAGACGTTTCTCTTCGCCCACAAGAAAGGTCAGGTGTGGTGTTTGATCATCCGGGGTCACGGTTATTGATCCTCCTGTCCGATCCTCATGATTGTGGCGACGAAATCGCCCCTGTCCACTCCAAAGCGCGATTGTAGCCCCAAACGCAAGTCTGCCGCATCGAAGGTCCGCTCCACCACGTCACGGAAAGTCTCGACAACGCCCCACCCCTGGAGGGCCGAGGCCATGATCACCGGAAGGCCGGTCGGTCCCCAGGTCTCGCGCAACTCATCCTCCGGAATAATCCCCTTCAGATCGCGCTTGTTGAACTGGATGACCAGCGGCACCCTGTCAAAGCTCAGGCCGACAAGGGCGATGTTCTTTTCCAGATTATCGAAGCTTTCAAAATTATTGTTCATCTGCGCGGCCTGGGAATCGGCCACGAAAACCACGCCGTCCGCTCGTTGCAAAACCGCCTTGCGGGTGGCGTCGTGGCGGACCTGTCCCGGCACGGTGTAGACCTTGAGCTTGATCTTGAACCCGCTGGGCGCTACGTAGAAGAAAGGGAGCAGATCGAAGTAGATGGTGCGATCGTCGGTGGTGTCGAGCATCATCAGCTCGCCGCGCCCTTCATGCAAGAGCCGGTCGTGCAGACAGAGCAGGTTGGTGGTTTTGCCCGACAAGGCCGGACCGTAATAAACCAGCTTGAGCACGAGCCTTTTGTTCTGTTCGTCGAATTCGATCATCGGCTTTGCGCCTTGTGCTCCCGAGTCATCGTTTTACCATGACAAAGACATCGTGGGACGGGGCATCGAGCTGGTAATTGCGCTTGATGGCCGTCAGCTTGATTTTGTCGAGGACGCACCCCTTGCTGAGAAGCAATATGCCCGAGCCACTGTAGATGTCCCGCGAAAGAAGCATCCCTTCCTGCAGGTCCTTCAGGCCCACCTCTACTTCCATCATTTCCGTTTTTTCGTCCTTCATGGAGAAATACGTATATTTGGTCACTTTTCTGAAAACTCCGTTCAAAGACGGGTCAAGGTGACTCCCCAAAACAAATCCGGCCCTGGCCAGAGCTTGTCCCGCTATATCTCCGGAACAGGCTTCCGAAGCCTTGTCGATATGGTCTGCAAAAGCAATGATCCTGGAACCGAGCGGAATGGTTTCACCGGACAAATGATCGGGAAAACCATGGCCATCGAAATTTTCGTGATGATGGCGTATAAGGAGCCCGACCGGCCGTAGATCCTCGATTGCGTCAATCGCCATCTGCCCCCGGATGGTATGCTGCTGATACTCCCTCAGTTCCTCGGCATTCATGGTGTCAGGCGGCATGATCAGGATGCGTTCGGGAATCCCGATCTCCCCGATGTCATGCAACAGCGCGGCGATACGGATAGTTTCCAGATCGTCACCCTTGATCCCCAACTCCCTGGCGGCATTTACGGAAAGTTCCGCCACATTTCGGGAATGCTGCCGGCGGCTGCCGCTCTGCAACTCCACCAGGCCGGAGAACGCGCCGATTATTGCGTTATAATTTTCCTTCACCTTCTGCAGAACTCCATGCAACTCTTCATTTTTCTGGCGAATAGCTGTCGTCTGCTCCAGAACTCGCCCCTTGAGGTTCTGGTTCCACTCTTTCAACTCCTCGTTCTGCTGACGGACGACCTCATTCAACCGCTGGTTTTCCGCAATCAGGGAATACTGGCGCACGGCATCGCGAATGGTTTGCACCAATTCTTCGTCGTTCCAGGGTTTGGTTATGTAACGATAAGCCCCACCCCTGTTGATAGCGTCTATGGTGGCGGAAACGTCAGAGTAGCCGGTCAGCAGGATACGCAACGCATCCGGCGCCAACTCCCGCGAACGGCCCAGAAACTCCGATCCGTTCATGCCAGGCATGCGCTGATCAGAAATGATAAGCCCAAAGCCGGCAAGCTCTCGCAGAACAGCCAGCCCCGCTTCACCCGAGGTGGCTGTGTGCAATTCCAATTCTTCCTCCATGAGAAGCCTTTGGAGCGCACGCAGGATATTTTCCTCATCGTCGACGGCAAGTACCTTTATGGTGGGGCAGCTCTCGGTCATGTTATACAGATCCTCTCTGCAATCGGAATAAAGAACTCCATCAATACGGGATCAAAAAAAGTGCCGGTCATTTCCCGCATGATGTCCAGCACTCGCTTGCCTTCGAAAGCCTTGCGATAAGGGCGGTCGGAAAAGAGCGCATCCAGCACATCACTGATCGCCACAATCCGAGCCTCGATCGGGATCTCTTCTCCCTTCAGGCCTGCCGGATAGCCCTTGCCGTCGAATCGTTCGTGGTGATGGAGAATGATGTTGATGACCGTCTGCGACATACGGGCCTGGCGCGCCACCTCGCTACCCCAGAGCGGGTGCTGCTTGACAAGCTCGAATTGATCGATCTTCAGCCCCCCCTCGAAGTTGAGGATCGCCTCGGGCACGCCGATCTTGCCGCAGTCATGCAGCCAACTGCCGAACTTGATGTCCCTGATGACGGTTTCGGAAAGGCCTAGCGTTTGCGCCAGACGGACGGCATACTCCGCGACACGGTCGCAATGCCCCCGTGTGTAGGGGTCTTTGAGTTCGATGGTCTGCGCTATGGAGCGATACCTGGTTTCGTCACCATCGCGCAGCTCCCTGATGATCCGGTAGCGCGCCACTCCTTCCCTGACCACCGCAAGCAGGTCTTCGTTGACCCACGGCTTGACCACGAAACGGAATGCCTCGCTCTTGTTGATGGCGGCAAGGACCGTCTCCAGATCGGCAAAGGCGGTCATCATGACGCGCACCGTGTCGGGGCACATCGTTCGGACCTGCGTCAACAGTTCGATGCCGCTCATCCCGGGCATCCGGTTGTCGGACACAATCAGAGCAATCTCCTCTTGTCCGATTATCTGCAACGCCTCTTCCGCAGATTCGGCAGTCAGCACGCGAAGCCCGCTCTCCTGTACCGTGCGCTCGGCAGCCCGGAGAATCAAGGGTTCGTCATCCACGAAGAGGACGGTATTCATAACATCATATCGATCATGGTGATAACCACGCCGGTCTGGTCGAAGGTGTGCAAGGTGTTTATGCGCACATCGTAGCGGACATCATTATGGTGCCATGTGAGCCGGGACACTTTCTTGTCCGCCAGATCATCGATCGCGTGGTTGAATTCAGCCGGCAGGGCATCGTGACGGTCGCTGCCCAACAGTCCACCGGCTATGCCGGTAAATATCTGCACGGCGCTACGGCTGCCCTGAACAATCATCCCCTCCGAGTCGATACCGATCACCGCAACAGGCAGCGCATTCAACACGCTCTGGGAAAAAGTGAGGGCGTGATTCCGCAGTTCCAGTTCGTAGGTCCGTTTTTCCACCTTCCTCTCCAGCTCATCATTGGCGCTGGAAAGCTCGGCCATGAGTTCGCGGTTACGTTTCTGCAGAAAATAGCGCTCAAGCGAGTTGATGATCGTGACCCGCAGTTCATCGTCGTTCCACGGCTTGGGAATGAACTTGTAGATATGGCCGTCGTTGATGGCGGCCACGATCGCGGCAGCATCCGCATAGCCCGACAGGACAATACGCACGGTATCGGGCCAGCGTTTGTAGACCGCCTTGAGAAATTCCACCCCGTCCATGACCGGCATGCGGTAATCGGAAATAACTATCTGCACCGGCCCTTCGTTCTCAAGCAGCAGCAAACCCTCATCACCGGAAGTCGCGGTCAGTATTTCGTAATCATCATCAAGAAATATCCTCTCCAGGGATCTAAGCACATTCTTCTCATCGTCCACGCAGAGAATCTTGACTGTTTCTCCGAAATCCATGAAAAACCTTCCTTTCGACGTGCTATTGATTTCGGGCTGTCCGGGCCATTAAAAAGCCCGCAACCATGGGTTGTATTTTGAATTATCACACAAATAACGTCCGAAGCAATCAACCCTGCGTTTCTGCCGGAAGCAACGGCAGCCTGACGGTAAAGGTCGTGCCGGCCCCCACCTCGCTCTCCACAAAGATGTCTCCATCATGCTTCTTGATAATGTCATAACTGATGGACAAACCCAGCCCCGTACCTTTACCAACCTCTTTGGTTGTGAAAAACGGTTCGAAAATACGGTTCTTAACCTCGGTCGGCATACCACGTCCCGTATCACTGATGGCAATGTACACACTTGATGCGTCATCCCAGCTCCGAACCAGGATTTCCCCTTGGCCGTCAATGGCATGGGCGGCATTGACCAGAAGATTCATGAATACCTGGTTGAGCTGCTGGGGATAACACAGGACCAACGGAATGTCGCCGTATTCCTTTTTGAGCGTCGCCACGTACTTGATCTCGTTCCAGGCAATATTGATGGTACTGTCGAGGCATTCATTGATATCGGCGCGTTTGCGCTCGGCCTCATCGACCCGTGAAAAGCTCTTCAGGTCCTGAACGATCTTGCGCACACGCTGGGCTCCGTCCTGGGACTCGGCTATCAACTGCCTGGTGTCATCCATGATATAGTCGATCTTGAGCTTCTTTCTCTGCTCTCCGACAATCGCCATGACTTCTTCGGAAGCGCAATTTTTAAGGGCCTCACCGAGGACTGCGGTAAATTCCCCCATGCGATCGACGTATTTTCCGAGTGTCCCCAGGTTGCTTGAGATAAAACCCATGGGATTATTGATCTCATGGGCCACCCCGGCCGCCAATTGGCCGATGGACGCCAGCTTTTCCTGCTGGAAAGCCTTCATCTGGGCATTCTGAAGCTCATTGTAGGTTTTCTGAAGCTCCTCGTTCATGGAGTGAATCTCTGTAGTGTCGTTGAGGGAGACCACTTTGCCGGTGACCGCCCCACTGTCTGATGATCTGATTTCATATATGCTCAGATTGTAAAGGCGCCTTGACCTGTCATGCAGAAGTTCTCCGGAGCTGCCGTCAAAGGAGTTGAAAGTGAAACCAGCCATTTTCAACATCTCCTGCCAGTCGGAGCCGATGATGTCGTCATGGGATTTTTTGGCCAATTCCCAGAGCAGACGGTTGCAACGGCGGATCTGTCCGTTCGGATAGGTCATGATAACCAGATCCCGCAGGCTGTCGAGAGTCTGCTCCCACTCCTGCTTGGCGGTCTCGACCCAATTGAAGACATGCTCCAGTTCGGTATGTTTCTCTTCCAGTTCAGCCCGACTCGCTTCAAGAGCAGTCTCGGCCTTTTTACGGTCGGTTATGTCTTCCTTGACCGCCAGATAATGGGTAATAAGCCCGTTTTTATCGGTCAGCGGCGAAATCGTGGCCAATTCCCAGTATAGTTCGCCATTCTTCTTGCGATTAAGGAACTCCCCTTGCCACTCCTTGCCGCTGGCAACGTTCCGCCATAGATCGGCGTAGAACTCCGGAGTGTGCTCACCCGATTTAAGAATACGCGGGTTCTGTCCGATCGCTTCCTCGGGTGAATAGCCGGTGATCTGGCAAAACCGGGGATTGACATATTCAATGGCGCCCGTCGTGTCGGTAATAACGATGCATACCGGGCTCTGGTCCACGGCACGGGAAAGGTTGCGCAGTTGTTCCTCCATGGCGCGGCGTTCGGTTATGTCTATGAAAGTCCCAACCAGTCCGGCAGGAGTACCTTTCTTGTCATAAAACGGAGCCTTGGTAACTATGATCTCGCGGGCCACCCCGTCAGCGCGCAACAAGGATGATTCATAGGTTTGCTGTTTCCCTGACTGTATGCATTCGCGAGCCATTTTTTCGTGTTCTGCCGCAAATTCCTTTGGGTTGAGATTGGATATGGTCATGCCGAAAATATTCTTTTTGGAATTCCCAAGAAATTCCTCAAAGGCGCGGTTGCAGCCGATATAGCGCCCCAGACGATCCTTGTAGTAAACAGGGTTGGGAATGGCATCTATGATCTCCTGGAGGAAACGGAATTGATCGTTGAGCATTTCCTCAATCTGCTTGGCCTCGGTAACGTCTTCGAGCGTTTCCACGACACCGACCACCGTGCCGGCCCGGTTTTTGATTGGTGAAGCATGGAAAAAGAGATAATGGCGGCCAGTGGCTTCGAAACGATACCATCCCTCAGCCTGAAAAGCCCCGTCTATGAAACGTGAAGGCCGATAATTGGCGTAGAGTTCGGGAAGTATGCCTTCCGCGTTGTCCAACACAACATCTGCCATGGTTGGCCGCTTCTCGCTGTAAAACGCCTCCCAATGCCGGTCGGTACCCTTCATGTCGGCGGTATTGACTCCGGTCAGCTTTTCCAGCGCCTTGTTCCAGTAAACAACGCGATGGTCGCTGTCCAGAACGAAGATTGGCGCCGCAGAGTTAGTTACCAGGCTTTCGACAAAAGCCATCTCTTCGTCAAGCTTGCGCTTTTGTTCATCGATCTCGCCAATCATGGCGTTGAAACAGTTGGCCAGTTTGCCGATCTCGTCCTGCGAGTCGCTCTGGATCAGGCGATCTTTGCCTTGCTTCGTATTGATGGAGCCCACATGTTCGGTTAGTTTGGAAAGCGGCAAAGTGATGCGTCGCATGGTATAACGAATGATCAGCACCGAAATAATTCCTGCGCCGGTAAGTATCAGCAGAAAGTACCGGACCGCGGTATCAAGTGGCTGGTAGGCCTCTTTGAGCGGATAGTGTGACCCAAGAATCCAAGGCGCCGTTTTCAGATGCTTGTAAGAGCTCAAACCCTCGACACCTTTTGAATTCACGTTCTCGATAGTTCCTTCAAAGCCGTTCAGTGCAAGCTCAAGCCCTTTGTTTGTGCCTTTATTGATCCTCTCGTAGATCCTGCTCCTATCGGGATGGACCACTATGTCACGATGCTTGTCGACTATATAGAGATAGCCTGTTTTACCGATGCGGGTCGTTGACAAGTCGCTTATGAACCTGCTGGACCAGAGTTTGTGCTGGCCAACCAGTATGGCAATCAGCTTTTTTTGCGCATCAAGGATCGGCACGGTAAAGGCGATCACCGGTTCGCGGGAGGTGGAGTCCAGGTATGGTGAGGAGATAAAAGGCATTTTACTGGCCAGAGTTTCCTGGTAATACTCCCGGTCCAGCTGGATGGCTCTGCTGCCCTGTGAGGGGTTATTGGGATATTCCGATATGATCTTTCCCGATGCGTTCACAAGAAGCAGGCCAGCATCGAAAAATACCAGTTGATCATCTTCGTTATGGAGAGCGGCCGGAATTTGCCGCTGCCCGACCAATTCGGACACATTAATTTGATCGGCAACCCTGCGGAGTTGCTCCTGGATCAAACCCAGCCGGTCGTCCAACTGTGCGGCCAGGCTGTTGACGAGGGTTGTTTGCTGGGCAAAGATGGATTTTTCCAGTTCCGCACGCGAATACCGATAAGTCAGCGTCGCAACAACGCAAAGTATTCCCATAACCAGCAAAGTAACAGTCAAGGACATCTTGGTTTTAAGATTCATTTTGGTTGGCATGGTTTCCCCAATCTTGACCACGTCTTATAACCCTGCGAGACGAAAGATTTTACTCTATTTGGCAACCAAAATGAAAGGCATAGATTGGTGTTAGAACAGTTTTTAATGATTGCGCTGACTCGGCCTATTCTGCGGAATCAATGGCTACTCGTATCTTCCGTCGCAATACCCCGGTTAAGATGGGAGGCAATTTGAAAAACACAGGCGATCCAGTATGGTATCAAAGCCCAGACCACCCAGTGCATGTTGTTTGAAGAGCTTGCACATTCAAATAATTCTTGTGAAAAGCAAACTAATAAGTTAAATTGATTTTTTGTTGCGGGAGTGGCGGAATGGCAGACGCGGCAGCCTTAGGAGCTGTTGTCACACGACGTGCAGGTTCAAGTCCTGTCTCCCGCACCACAAATGAAGTAGATGTGCATAATGGATGTTAAAGCCGCACAATTTGACAAAACAACAGCCACCAAAACCATAACTACCTGAACTACTCCATAAATAGTCATAGCCTTGGATTGACAGACAATCTGGTAAAAAACAGGTCGGGAGAGACACAAATACCAGTATCCCCCCACTTGCAATTGATTTATTACCGGCAAGGTTATACGAGGATGAAGCACGGGTAACATCACTACCAGGAGAGGTCACACATGCAGGTTACTGTCGAAGCGTTAAACCCGGTCACCAAGAAAATCAGTATCGAAATCCCGGCCGAACAGGTTGATGCCGAGATTGAAAAGGTTTACGAGGGTATCCAGAAAAAAGCCAAGCTCCAGGGCTTTCGCCCAGGCAAGGCCCCTATGCAGCTTGTCAGGCGCACCTATAGTGATGCAATGCGCGACGAGGTAATGCGTCGTTTTTTTGACAAGACCCTTTTCAAGGCAATGGACGAACACAAGATTGAACCGGTTGATTCTCCAACAATAGAAAGCGATATTCTCGAGCCAGGCTCATCTTTTAAATATAGTGCCCAGGTGGAAGTCATGCCGGAAATCCAGCTGACAAACTACACTGGCTTTGAAGTCACGAAAGAAAAGTACGTTCCCAATCCCAACAGCATCGAAGAAGAAATCAAGCGCATGCAGGAGAACATGGCACAGCTGGTCCCGCTTGGGGATGATGCCAAAGTGGAAAACGGCAATGTTGCTTCAATTGATTACACCTTTTCAGTGGATGGTTATCCGGATGAAAACAGCAATGCCGAAGATGCCTTGGTGGAAGTTGGCGCCAATCGCCTGATGCCCGAACTGGAAGAGAAAATAATCGGTATGGGGTGTGGTGAAACCAAAACCATTAACGTGACATTACCGGATGGATACCGAAATCCGGACCTGGTTGGTAAAGAAGGTGTTTTCCAGGTAACTGTCAAGGAGATCAAGCGCAAGGAATTGCCTGAACTCGATGATGAATTCGCCCAGCAGTTCGGCGATTACGACACCATGGAACAGTTACGGGCAAAAATGGTAGAATATCACCAGCAGCAGGAAACCGATAGAATCGAAAATGAACTAAAAGATCGCATCATCCAGGTTTTGATTGAGAAGAATCCTATCGAGGTTCCTCAAGTGATGGTAAAGCGCCAACTGGAGAGCATGCTGGAAAACCTCAAGAACCGCCTGAAGAGCCAGAGCATGTCCATTGAAATGATGGGACTTGACGAAGAAGGCTTCAGGGTTCGTTTTCGCGATTCCGCCAGGGACAAGGTAAAGGGTGGACTGCTTCTGCTGGCATTGGTAGAGAAAGAGAATATTGTCGTCACCGATGAAGATCTTTCGGAGCGTTACGAGCAGATTGCCGCAGGCAATCCCGAAATGCTGGGCCGGATCAAGGAATATTACACGGCAAACAAGAATGCCAGGAATTCGCTGGCTGCCGAAATCAAAGAGGACAAGGCAATTCGCTTCCTCTTGAACAGTGCCGTGATTACAGAAGTCGAAGCCGCTGAACAGAAGACGGCATAACAAAAGGAAGAATTAATGTATATCCCTATAGTAGTTGAACAAAGCGGACGCGGTGAACGATCATACGATATTTATTCTCGTCTGTTGAAAGAGCGGATTATCTTCCTGGGAGGTGGCATTGATGATCAAGTAGCCAACCTGATCATTGCGCAGATGCTATTCCTGGAAGCCGAGGATCCGGACAAGGATATCCACTTCTACATCAACTCGCCGGGCGGCGTGGTAACGTCGGGTATGGCGATCTTTGACACCATGCGCTACATCAAGGCACCTGTTTCCACCATATGCGTAGGTCAGGCAGCTTCGATGGGAGCCTTTCTGCTGGCTGCTGGCGAAAAAGGCAAGCGTTTCAGCCTCAGCCATTCCAGAATCATGATACACCAACCCTTGGGAGGATTTCAGGGGCAGGCCACTGACATACATATCCACGCCAAAGAAATTTTGAGGATGAAAGACGAACTTAACGCTATCCTGGCCGAAATGACCGGACAAGAGGCGGATAAAGTTGCTGCCGACACAGAGAGAGATTATTTCATGTCTGCCGAGGAAGCAACGGAATACGGACTTATCGACGCCATTGTCACCAGGAAAACGGCGATCGGAGGCACAAAATGAGCCGGAGGGATAATAATCAGGAAAATCTGACCTGTTCTTTCTGCGGGAAGAGCCAGGAAGAGGTAAAAAAACTTATCGCGGGGCCGGCAGTCTATATCTGTGATGAATGCATCGAACTCTGCAATGACATCATTGCCGAAGAGATCAAAATGGAGGAGACCCTCGGGCCGGACCTGAAAAAGCTGCCCAAACCTCAAGAGATCAAAGAGATTCTCGATGAATACGTCATAGGCCAGGTCCAGGCAAAAAAGGTCCTTTCCGTAGCGGTTTACAATCATTACAAACGCATCGAAACAACCCCTAAACCAGGTGATGTCGAGATGCAGAAAAGCAATATACTCCTGTTGGGGCCCACTGGTTCCGGCAAGACACTGTTGGCCCAGACCCTGGCCCGCATACTAAGGGTTCCGTTTGCAATGGCAGATGCAACCAACCTTACCGAAGCCGGTTATGTTGGCGAAGACGTGGAAAATATCATCCTTAGCCTGCTGCAAGCAGCAGATTACGACGTAGAGCGTGCCCAGAAGGGCATCGTTTACATCGATGAAATAGACAAAATCGCCCGCAAAACCGATTCACCATCCATAACACGTGATGTATCGGGTGAAGGGGTCCAACAGGCTTTGCTCAAGATCATAGAAGGCACTGTAGCCAGCATTCCGCCCAAAGGTGGCCGCAAACATCCTCAGCAGGAATTCATGAAGGTGGATACCACCAACATCCTCTTCATCTGTGGCGGAGCTTTTGCCGGCTTGGAAAACGTCATTCAACAGCGTATCGGCATGAAGAGCCTGGGATTTGGCGCCGATGTTAAGAAGCGCGAGGAAAAGAAACTCGGAGAGTTGTTAAATAATGTAACCCCGGAAGACCTTTTGAAATATGGCTACATTCCGGAGTTCATTGGAAGGCTGCCGGTGCTGGCAACACTTACGGAACTGGACGAAGATGCCATGGTGCAGATCCTTAAAGAACCCAAGAACGCCCTGGTGAAGCAGTATCAAAAGCTGTTCGATCTGGAAAGCGTGCGCTTGCGTTTCACCGACGGCTCGTTGATAGCAATTGCCAAGGAAGCGCTCAAACGCAACACAGGAGCCAGGGGATTGCGCTCGATACTCGAGAACTCAATGCTGGACATCATGTACGATGTGCCGTCGCAGCCAAATGTAAAGGAAGTGGTAATAAGCGAGGATGTGATTTACCATAAAGAAAAGCCCATCGTAGTGTATGAGCAACAGGTCAGTGACGCCGCCTGAGCACCTATTAGGTTTTATATTTAATATCAATAAGATACCACATGGTCGTTTTTTGTTATAACAACCGCGTTTATTGTATTTGATAATCAAAAAAGTCTCTAATCGCCCGTAAATTGTGCGTTTACGAGAAAAATTGCTTGACAGTTTCCGATCTAATCTGATAAACACTGAGTCGCCTTGTATTTATTAACAAATTTCAGGAGGTGTAACGTGACAAAAGCTGAACTTATTAGCGCTGTAGCAGAGAAGGCCGGACTGAAAAAAGTTGAGGCTGAAAAAGCGGTTGCCGCTTTCATCGCCTCTGTAACAGTTGCTCTTAAAAAAGGCGATAAATTGAGCCTGGTTGGCTTTGGCACATTCACCACCGCCAAGCGTGCCGCACGTAAGGGACAGAATCCACAGACCGGCAAAAAGATCAGCATCCCAGCCGCCACCGTACCTAAATTCAAACCTGGCAAAACCTTGAAAGAAGCAGTCAACAGCAAGAAGTAACCACTGGTAGCATTTATCAGTATGTAAGGGGTTGTAGCTCAGTCGGTTAGAGTGCCAGCCTGTCACGCTGGAAGTCGCGGGTTCGAGCCCCGTCAACCCCGCCATATATTAGGGCGAATAGCTCAGCTGGGAGAGCGCCAGCCTTACAAGCTGGATGTCACAGGTTCGATCCCTGTTTCGCCCACCAATTTTTTCAGGGAAAATTTTTTCCCTGTTTTTTTCTCACATATCACGTATTGGGGTTGTAGCTCAGTCGGTTAGAGTGCCAGCCTGTCACGCTGGAAGTCGCGGGTTCGAGCCCCGTCAACCCCGCCAATACACGAAAGGGCAGTTGCCGTATTGGCAGCTGCCCTTTTCAATTTTACTCTGGTGCCCTGCCCTATGTATGAATCCACTTACAAGACAACGATAACCAAAGACGCCCCCCTACCCTTTGCACTACCTGCCTGGATTGCGCTCGCTCCTTTTGAGGAGTATCTTGGGATGCAAATAGTCGAGACCTCCAGCGGCAGGGCCGTACTAAGCATGCCTTTTTATGCAGCGCTATGCCAGGGGATGGGCCTGATGCACGGCGGGGCCGTAACTTCGCTGGCGGACACTGCCCTGGCTATTGCCATCAAGACCCTGCTCCCGGAAAACACCCACTTTGTAACCATTGAGATGAATCTGAAATTTCACGCACCGGTTCGCTGGGGAACGGTAAAAGCCATTGCACAAGTAACAGAGAAAAATGACCGGGATATCGTTGGCGAGGTCGAGGTAATGACTGAGGACGGCATCAAGGCAGCAACGTTCCGGGCTGTTTTTCGGATACCCAGCGCACGACGCGTTGTTGTTAAGGAGCAGGAACCTTCCGGAAGTTAATGATAATCATGTGGAGGAGGAACGTGCTGGTTCAAAGATTCAGCCTTTTCAGTTTTTCCACCAATGTAGTTCTGTTTATGCCCAGCAAAGCAGCGGCCTGCGCCTTTACCCCGTTGGAAAGCACAAGTGCCTGAGAGATCAACTTGCGTTCGATGTCGGCGATTGCCGACACCATATCCAAGCCACGTTCGGTCAATTCCAGGCTGACGTCACCGGGTGCATGGCCCTGTGAGCACATCACCGCTGGCAGATCCTCCAATCGGATGGTATCGTCTTCCGTCAGCGCCACCATCCGTTCAACCAGATTTTCCAATTCACGCACATTGCCCGGCCAGGCATAATCCTCCAGCGCATCAAGCGCCCTCTTGCCGATTGTCATGGTCGGCCGCCCCATGAGCCGACAGCATTTTTCCAGAAAATGGCCAACCAGGGCCATGATATCCTGTTTGCGTTCCCGAAGTGGCGGCAGGTGCAGCGGGATGACATTTAGACGATAGAAAAGGTCTTCCCGAAAATTTCCCTGGCGTACCTGCTGGTCGAGATCGAGATTGGTAGCCGAGATGACCCGCACGTCAAGTTTAACCGGCTTATTGGACCCGATCCGCTCAACCTCCTGTTCCTGAAGTACACGCAGGATCTTGGTCTGCAGGTGTTGGGGCATGGTTCCAATCTCGTCCAGAAAGATGGTCCCCTGGTTGGCGGCCTCGAACTTACCGGCCTTGTCCCTGATAGCACCGGTAAAAGCGCCGCGCACATGACCGAACAGCTCACTTTCCAGAAGCGACTCAGGTATGGCACCACAATTGACTGCAATGAACGGCTTATTTTTCCTTGAGCCGTTGAAATGCAGGGCCCGCGCCACCAATTCTTTACCGGTCCCTGATTCTCCGGTTATAAGCACCGTGGAATCGGTTTTGACAATGCGCGTCATCCGCTCGAATACAAGCTTCATGGCCGGTGAATTGCCGATAATGTTGCTGAATTCGAAACGTTCCTGAAGCTGTTTCCGCAGATAAACGTTCTCAGAGAGGAGCTGCTGCTTTTCCAAGGCCTTTGCAACCACTATCCTGAGCTCGTCGAAATTCACGGGCTTGGTGATATAGTCGAACGCTCCCTCCTTCATGGCACGCACTGCGGTTTCAGCCGAAGCATAACCAGTGACGACGATAACCTCGGTAGTGGGCGAAAGGCGACGCGAATTCTGAAGAATTTCTATCCCATTTGTGTCCGGCAGAAACAGATCGGATACAATAAGATTGAATTGTTCACGTTCCATGATGGCAAGGGCCTCTTCACCACGGGCCGCAGGCACGACAATATAGCCAATGGACTTCAGGAGAAGCTCTAGCGCCTCACGGCCGGAGTCGTCATCATCAATAAGCAAGATTCTGGTTTCTGGTACCATAGGCAGGTTCGCCTCACAAGGTAGAGTCTGTTGGCAGTATTTAATCGGCAATCGTAATGAAATGCAATTATTAAATCAAAACCTTTAAAATCCTGAAACACTAAATCCCGTAGCGTTGGCCACGGGATTTAGTGTTTCAATCAGCTGTAACAGCCGTTATCGAACGCTCCAAACCATCCATCAGGAGCTTCAGTTCCTCCAGCGAGATGACCAGAGGCGGGAAAATCACTACCGAATTCCCGAGCGGACGTGAAAATATGCCATTACTGCGAGCATCGAGACAGACGCGAATGCCGGTCTTCTGCTCCCACGGATACGGCTCTCTAGTATCCTTGTCAAGCACTAGCTCCACCGCAGCGGCCAATCCGCACTGCCGTATGTCGCCGACATGCGGCAACCCGGCAAACATGGATAACCTCTCTTTGAGGTATGTGATCTTTACTTGCAGAGTTTCAAGAAGTCCGTCGCTCTCGAACAACTCAAGGCTCTTCAGGGCAACCGCGCAAGCCAGAGGATTGCCGGTGAAGGTATGGCCATGGAAGAAGGTCTTGAGTTGCGAGTATTCACCCAAGAATGCCGAATAGACATCCTCGGTCGCCACAGTAGCTGCCAAGGGCAGGTAGCCGGCGGCAATACCCTTGGAGATCGCCATGATATCAGGTACTACCGCTTCATGTTCACAGGCAAACATCCGGCCGGTCCGTCCAAAACCGGTTGCTACTTCATCGGTAATCATCAACAGGTCGTAGCGGTTGCACAGTTCGCGAACGCGCCTGAGAAAACCTGGTGGTTGCACTATCATCCCGCCGGCTCCCTGCAGGAGCGGCTCTATTACCAGTCCGGCACATGCCACTGCATACTCCGCCATGATGGCATCCAAAGAGTCGAGGCAACGCATTCCGCAGGTGCCGGGGTCAGTGCACCCAAGTTCGCAGCGATAGCAATAGGGAGAAGGTGCCTGGATGGTCTCAAACAGCAACGGCTGGAAGGTGCCATGATAGATATCGATTCCACCGACACTGACCGCTCCCAGGGTGTCGCCGTGATAGGCGTTGCGGAAGGTAATGAAACGACTGCGCTCAGGCCGCCCGCGTTGAACCTGATACTGGTAAGCCATCTTAACCGCCACCTCCATGGCGGTTGAGCCGTTGTCCGAATAAAATACGCGATCAAGACCCGGAGGTGTAATCTCCGCCAGCTTGCGAGCCAACAGTATGCTCTGTTCGCTGGACAACCCCAGCAACGTAGAGTGTTCCAAACGGTCCACCTGAGCCTTGAGCGCCTCGTTCAGCTCGCTTCTACAGTGACCATGGACATTGGTCCACATGGAGGCCACGCCGTCCAGATAGCGCTTGCCGTCACTGTCGATCAACCAAACCCCTTCGCCCCTCTCAATGACAATCGGCTCCTCTTGCGCCCAGTCCTGCATCTGGGTGAAGGGATGCCAGATGTAACGTTTATCCCATGACCGCAATTGTTCTGTGGAAATAGTATTCACCACCCCAACTCCCTCATGACGATTTCAGTTTCAGGCTGGTCGTTCAGCCACCTTGCCAGGTATTCAACTGTCTCTGCCTGGTCCTCTCCCTCATGATGCGGCCAAAGCCCCAGTACGGGTGCACCGCAGAGCGAGCCGATATGATGCGGGGCGCTCTGCTCCGCACGTCCGGGCCTTTCAGGGAGATTGTTGATAATCACGCCAGCCACGGAAAGCCCCATCTGCTGGGCAGCATAGCAGGTCAGCACTGTGTGGTTGATGGTCCCCAGGTTCGGCCGTGCCACTACCAGAAGCGGCAGGTTCAATTCCCGCACAAGGTCGGCCATCAAAAGGCCGCCCGCCAGCGGTACCATCAACCCCCCTGCCCCCTCTACGATCATGACGTCGCTGGCAGCTGCCAAGCGCTGATAAGATTCGCGGATACTGGAGAAATCGATCCGAACGCCATCTATTTTTGCCGCTTCGGCCGGAGCCAGCGCTTCGCGCAACTTGTAGGGAGCCACATCGTTATTACACTCAATGCCGGCAGCGCCACAGAGCAGCAGGGCGTCATCCGAAACCAGCCCGCCGTTTTCCTCACGGCAGCCACTGGTTACCGGCTTCATAACCCCCACCCGGGCTCCGCTCATGCGCAGCAAATATGCCAGGGTCGCCGCAACGATAGACTTGCCAACACCGGTGTCCGTACCGGTGACGAATATTCCTTGTGCCATTTTCACCTCGCAAACTGTAATTTAAATTCGGTTCCAACCATCCGCTTTTTCTTAGAAACCGTCAACAGCAACCACATTCGGCAACCTCTAACCCGAGATCGCTGATCAATTGACGGTCAAGTTCGGGGCTGCGTCCGGCCTTGGTCAGGTAGTTGCCGGTCATCATGCCGCTGGCTCCGGCCATGAAGATCCACGACTGGAGTTCCCGCAGGTTTCGTTCCCGTCCGCCGCAGACCTTAATCTGGCGATCAGGCAGGAGAAAACGGTATAAGGCAATGGTTTTCAGGCAGTCAAGCGGTGTCAGGAAATCGGCTCGGGCCAGACGGGTCCCCTCCACCGGGTCTAGAAAGTTGACGGGGACCGAATCCACTTCCAACTCACGCAGGGTAATAGCCATCTCGATGCGTTGCTCAAAACTCTCCCCCAGGCCGAAGATGCCGCCTGAACAGACCTTCAACCCGGCTTTCTTGGCTGCTCTGACAGTAGCAATATCATCTTCATAATCGTGAGTGGTGCAGATACTGGGAAAGAAGCTGCGCGCGGTTTCAAGATTGTGATGATATGTAACCATGCCTGCCTCCTTCAGTATTTGAGCAGTATCAAAATCCATGATGCCCAAAGAGCAGGATGGTGCAATCCCGGATTCCGTCCTGATGCGTCTCAAAGTGGAACAGATGCGGTCAAGCTCTACCCCCCGGTTGATGCCGGTGCCGCTGGTGACTATTCCATAACATGAAGCCCCGTTATTTTCTGCAAGCTTGGCGCAGTTGACCATCTCTTCTTCATCAACCAGGGCATATTTGCCAATTGAACTGGAATGGTGGGCCGACTGGGCGCAAAAGGCGCAGTCCTCAGGACATGTTCCAGATTTGGCGTTGATGATCGAACAGAGTGTCACCCTGCTACCGACAAAATGATCGCGAATACGGCCGGCCTCGGCTAACAGCAGCAACAGGTCGGCCCCTGCGGCTTCCACTAGCCAAAGGGCATTTTCCCGAGAAAGCTGTTCCCCATTAATAACCGCATCGGCAAGATCTCTAATCTTTATTGTCATAACTCCCCCGAAGCCCCTCAATATCACGACAATCCCAATTTGTCAACCAACACGCAAGCACAAGTTGACATACAAAAAATCTATCTGTGTCAGCTTTTATTACACCATTCAGTAACAATATTTGACAATCGGCTTTCATCAAAGATGCATTTTACAACACAACAGGCTGTATTTAATTAATAAATTTGTCTGCCGTGCATATGGCATATCTCCTGCTATAATCTTATTCGCTAAGTCATAACAAAATAGCGAACAAATTCGATAAATTAGTATCTTTTATTGTTGTTTTTTTTATTGACAATTTTTACGGGGTTAATAGATGATAAGAATAGATATACCCTACTATTAATATCAGCAAACTGACATCTCCTGACTCGAAACGAAAAGGGGGTAACAATGAAAACCATGATAAAGACCTTGATAATAGGAGTTACATTGTTGCCGTGTCAGGTTTTTGCAGGCACCGAAAGCACTGTTTGCCGAGCGATCGAGTATCCGGACCATTTTGAGGCCGTCTGTACCGGCAACGAAAAACCAGTGTCAACTCATTCAAGTACAGTAGCACCTTACCATGGGTCGGTTCCGGCAAAAGCAGCCTCACCTGCCCAAACAACAACATCCAATCTGACATCAGGAACCCAAACGGCTACGTCTCCCAAGTTGGCTGCGGAAATACAACAACCTGTAAAGAAGCAAATAATTGCCAGTGTTCCCCATGTCAATCATAGACAACATCGTCCTGTAAAGGCCGACATGGATGCCGCCATAGCTGCGAGAAGAGCTTTGATATTGGAAGGGCGACAAAACGACACCACGGTACAAGGCAATACTACGCCTGATTATTCAACAATATTTGATCAGTAACTATTTGCGACGTCCGGTTTACAAACGCTTAAATGCCGTTTCAAGCGGCAGATAACCGTCTATATCATTCAATATAATTTAGCTGCTACCCTAATGCCCCGGAGGTGATTTTCGCATATGTCAAAATCTATTAAAGTTATCTTGAGACTATTTTGTACTGTAACTGCCCTTTCATTCATGACCAATCTGGCCGTTGCAGGTGAATTAAAATACAAACGCACCATTGAAAGTTACACGGCTCCGGATGTTGTACTGGTAAACCAGGATGGCCGCAAGGTGCGTTTTCGGGAACTCATTCAATCAAAAAAACCGGTTATTTTGGACTTTATTTTCGGGACATGTACCACAATTTGCCCGATCCTTTCCGTGAGTTTTGCAAACCTGCAACGTAAACTTGGAACTGATTCACAAAAAATACAACTGATATCTATTTCGATTGATCCGGAAAACGACACCCCGAAAGTTATGAAGGATTACTTAAAAAGATACAGATCAAAGCCGGGCTGGGACTTCCTGACCGGAACACGCGCAGATATCGATAAGGTTATGTACGCATTCAATGCCTATATCCCAAATAAAATGTCCCATTACCCGCTGACGCTGATCAGGTCTGATGAGCCAGGCAAATGGATCAGGGTATTCGGGCTTATGGGCAGTTCCGAATTTATTGATGAGTGTAAAAAGGTGGGGATAAAATGAAGTTATCTAACCGGAACATCATTTATAATCGGATGCTGGCGATATTGGGCTGCTTCGTGGTTCTTCTGGTTATGGCCGGCTTGACAGACTCGTATGGAGCATCATCACCCAAAACCTCCGTTTCTCCCCAAGAAGAACATCAACTGGGCGAGCGAATGTATCGCGAAGGCATTCTGCCATCGGGAGAACCGATGCAGGCCTTTGTAAAGGGCGACCTTCCGGTTCCCGGCACCGCATTTACCTGCGTCAGTTGTCATCTGCGCAGCGGCCTGGGCTCGTATGAAGGCGGTGTTGTAACAACACCGACTAACGGCGCGATTCTCTTCAAGCCGCTAGACCTACAGTATAAGGGCGTCAAACAGGACCCGAAATATTATCCGGTACCCACCCGTAGACCGGCATATACCGACAAAACACTGGCGAATGTCATACAGAGTGGCGTGGATCCCACTGGCCGGACACTAAATGACGTCATGCCACGCTATCTTATCGAAGATCAGGATATGGCTTTGCTTGTCTCCTATCTGAAAAACCTGTCGTCACACTTCTCTCCGGGGGTATCCGATACCACTATCCACTTCGCAACAGTAATCACGGATGACGTAAGCCCTGAAGAACGCAATGCAATGCTCGTCCCTCTGGAAAATTACATCAAACAGAAAAATACCATGGCTGCATATTACAAGAGGAACAAGTTCAGTGCCCGCATGGCAGCCTCAATGCTCTATTCCGGTGAAATGACCTTCAAGAAACTGTCGTTGTCAAAATGGGTATTAAAAGGGCCGGCGGAAACCTGGCGCAGCCAATTGGAAGAGTACAACCGCAAGGATCCGGTATTCGCCCTGTTGGGGGGCATAACAAATGGCGACTGGCAGCCGATTCATGAATTTTGCGAAACAAATCGGATCCCGTGCATTTTCCCTATTACCGATTACCCTGTCGTCTCAGAAACAGACTGGTATACCCTGTATTTTTCCAAGGGGTACTACCAGGAAGGAGAAGCGGCTGCCCGTTATTTGAATCGGGGGGAGGAATCCCAGAATGAAGTACCGATAGTCCAGATTGTCCGTGACTCAAAGGAAGGCAAAAACCTTTCTGCAGGTTTTCAGGAAACATGGCGCGAACTGGGACATCAAAACCCGATTACCGTCAGACTAAAAACCGGAGAGACATTATCCGAAGAAACACTTCAACAAATTTTAGCCAAGGAAAAACCAGCGGTTCTCGTACTATGGGATGGGGCCGATTCTCTGCCTGCACTGGAACTATTAGCAAACAACAAGGAGAAGCCGCAGACCATTCTGGTATCGTCAAGTTACCTTGGCAAGAGCGTCTGGAAGCTGGGCAAAGAGCTCAGGGACATCACCTATATTACCTATCCCTACAGACTGCCGCAGGATGAAGAGCGCTACAACGGGTTTGTCGGGCAATTGGCCAGTAACATGAAACTCCAGGGCAAGGCTGACATGATAGCAAAAGAGTCCTTTGCCATTACCCAATTGCTTACCCTGGTAATGATGGACATCCGTGGAAATTATTACCGGGACAATCTACTCGACGTTATCGGGATGATGAGAGACCAGGACTTGCCTTTATATGAGCGTTTGAGCTTCGGCCCGGGCCAACGTTACGCCTCCAAGGGATGTTATATCGTCCAGCTTTCAAAGGGCGACAAACCTGAACTTGTGAAAAAAAGCGAATGGGTCATACATTGACTTTCTCCGGATCGGGACACGATCAATCAAAATCCATCCGGACCACTCTACATGCAAAGGAAAGATAAATGCGCAAACTGATTTTTATTGCCCTGTTAACACTTCTCGCCACCAGATCATTCGCAGCCGAGGCGCCGCTGACCGAGGATCAAAAAGTTCTTTATTCGATCGGCCTGATCGTATCCCGCTCACTTGCGGTTTTCAATCTGACGCCCGCCGAGTTGGACATTGTAAAGCAGGGCCTCACAGACGCAGTCTCAGGCAAGCATCTGGAAGTGGATCCAGGGGCCTACAATCACAAGGTCCAGGAATTGGCCAAGCAGCGGCGCAAGGAATTGGGAGACAAGATGGCCGCCATGAACAAGGGGTTCATCGAAAAAGAGGCTCAGGAAAAAGGTGCCGTAAAAACCGCTTCCGGCCTGGTCTTCCTCTCGTTGAAAGACGGCAACGGAGAAGCCCCCGGGCCAACTGACACAGTTAGGGTAAACTACCGCGGCACACTGCCTGATGGAAAAGAATTCGACAGTTCATACAAGCGCGGTCAGCCAACCGAATTTCGTTTGGACGGTGTCATCAAATGCTGGACCGAGGGTTTGCAGATGATGAAGGCTGGAGGCAAGGCCAAACTGGTCTGCCCTTCGTCGCTTGCCTATGGAGAAGCAGGAGCCGGGGACGTGGTACTGCCGGGCGCAACCCTGGTATTCGAGGTTGAGTTGCTGGATGTAAAACACGCTCCTAAAAGCGCTGACGCGAAAAAATAGAGGACATGACTAACCGACTAGTTACAAACAGATATTTATCTTATTCCGCCCCATCTACGTCACATAGGCCAGATGTTTGACAACACAGACAGGAGGATGCAAATGAGCAAGCATAACGCAAAAAAGAAAGGAGGAACGGATATGTTCAGGCGACTATTATTCTTGTCACTGACAGTTGCCGTTGTTGCGGCGGGCCTCAATATGGCCCAGGCTGGTCCGGGAACAATGGTGAACACGGTCGGCCCCATGGCCCCGCCAGGAACTCTCACTGGAACAGGCACTCCATGGCCACCTTCAACCCCAGGAGCAACGCAGGTCTATTCCGGTCCCCAGGGCGGCACCTTCTATGCCAACAGCCCGGCAGGCACCTGGAAGTACAAGACCTCATCCGAATTCATCAACTACACCACTGCCGGATTCGTTGCTTACAGCAGCGCTTCCAGCAACTCGGGAACTCCGCTCCAGAAGTTCATACACAGGCTGCCGGGACTCGGCGCCCCCGGTTGCACCGCTTCCAACGGTACGGGGACATGTAACGAAAACGAACTCAATCAGTATATCCCGATCGCAGACGCGGACGTGACCACATATCCCGGTTCCGACTATTACGAGATTGCGGTAAAAGACTATACTGAAAAACTCCATCCCGACCTGCCGAAGGCAACACTAATGCGCGCCTATGTGCAGCTCAACAGCGGCAATGACCCCACCTGGGGCGGGACCATCTCCCCTGCAGCGGAACACTACCTTGGGCCGCTGATTTTGGCCCAGATGAACCGTCCGGTGCGCATCAAGTTCGTCAACCAGCTTGGTGTCAACGGCGCCGGTGACCTCTTCATCCCGGTGGACAAGACCTACATGGGGGCGGGAATGGGGCCGAAGCATGCAGACGGCACCCCCTGCGACCCGGCCATGGACACCACCTGTGCAATGTATACAGAAAACCGGGCCGTAGTCCATCTCCATGGCGGAGCTACTCCTTGGATCAGTGACGGTACTCCCCGCCAGTGGATTGCACCGGCTGGTGAAAACACCCCATTTAAGCGCGGCGTCAGCCAGGTTAACGTACCTGATATGCCAGATCCCCAAGGCCTTGTTGATGGTGTGGCAACTTATTATTACACCAACCAACAGAGCAACCGCCTGATGTTCTACCATGACCACGTTTACGGTACGACTCGGCTCGACGTGTATGTCGGCGAGGCAGCAGGTTACCTGCTGACCGATCCGGTTGAGACCGACCTGATTGACGGCACCAACTTATCCACCTTCAATACCGCAAACCTCAAGGTCATCCCCAACAATGGCGGCGGCGTATACAAATGGGGTGTTCCGCTGGTTTTACAGGACAAGACCTTTGTGCCACAGGACATCGCGATCCAGGACGCCTATTGGACCAATCCCAAGTGGGGCACATACGGAGACCTCTGGTTCCCCCATGTCTATGAAACCAATCAGGACCCGAATGCACCGGACCAGTCCGGCGCCAACAACTTCGGAAGATGGGACTACGGTCCCTGGTTCTGGCCACCTGTCCTGATCGACGCCGCTCACCAGACCGCAGCGGGTCCGGTGCACCAGTGGCAGCTGTCCAGTACTCCGGAGGCATTCATGGATACCCCGGTTATCAACGGTGCTGCCTATCCATACATGGATGTAAATCCCGAGCCATATCGTTTCCGCATCCTGAACGCATCCAATGATCGCCCGTACAATCTGCAGATGTACGTAGCCGATCCTCTGGGTTACTCTTCGGCGGCCACCAACAATACCTCCACCGAAGTGAAGATGGTGGATGCGATCCCCCGTCCGGTCTGCACCGCGACCCTAACAACATCCTGCACCTGCGACGGCGTCAACTCACCGCCGGGCTGCTTCCCCACCACATGGCCAACCGACGGCAGGGACGGCGGCGTACCTGACCCGGCATTAGCTGGGCCGAAGTTCGTTCAAATCGGTACCGAAGGCGGGTTCCTGCCCAAATCCGTGGTTTTGGACAACCAGCCGGTAAACTACGTGTACAACCGTCGTAACATCGTTGTTCTTGACGTGCAGGACAAGACTCTGCTCCTGGCCGCTGCCGAACGCGCCGATGTCATCGTCGACTTTTCCAAGTACGCGGGCCAGACAGTCATACTTTACAACGATTGCCCCACACCGATGCCTGCCTTTGATACCCGCTACGATTACTACACCTGGGATCCGGACCAGACATACCAGGGCGGAGCACCGACCACGCAACCCGGTTACGGCCCCAACACCCGCACCATTATGCAGTTCCGCGTTGCGGCAACGCCGACCGCCAACACCAATCTAACAACTGCACTGTATGATGACCCGGTCAAACTGGCAGCCCTGGATGCCGGCCTGAAAGAGGCCTTCGACGCCACCCAGCCGAAACCGATCGTTCCTGAAAAAGCATATGGCTCCACAGCCGACCACTATGCCAAAATTCAGGATTACACCATGACCTTCACCCCGGTTGGCGAAACAGCGGCCAAAACAATCACTTTCAAATCTAAGGCTATCCAGGAGTTATGGGATCCATGGGGGCGCATGAACGCCACCCTGGGTGTTGAACTCCCGTTCACCAACAACAATATCCAGACCACGATCCCGCTGGGCTACCTCGACCCGACAACGGAATTTATTCACAACAATGAAACCCAAATCTGGAAAATCACCCACAACGGAGTGGACACCCATCCGGTCCACGTCCATTTGTACAATGCTCAGTTAATCAACCGGGTGGGCTGGGATGGTGCCATCAGGCCACCAGACCCCAATGAATTGGGCTGGAAAGAAACCATCAAGATGAAACCGCTGGAAGATGTTATCATTGCTCTTCGTCCTACACTCCCTACGCTGCCCTTCGCACTGCCCAACAGCGTTCGTCCCGTAGACCCAACCATGCCAATCGGTGCAACACTAACCCTTATCAACCCAGTAGATGGAAATGCCATATCCGTGGTCAACAAGTTGACAAATTATGGCCAGGAATATGTATGGCATTGTCATATCCTGGGGCATGAAGAGAATGATTTCATGAGGGTCCAGACGTTACGAACACCAATCAATCTGGATTTTGAGAATGACGGGATGAGAGATTTAGCTGTTTGGCGACCATCAACGGGAAATTGGTACGTCCTATTAAGCTCAACCAATTCTGTAAAACCAGCAGTAAAACTTGGGAGACTCGGTGATATTCCGGTTTCTGGTGATTATGATGGGGACAGTAAATCAGACCTAGCTGTGTGGCGTCCTACCTCTGGCATCTGGTATGTGCTTGATAGCTCAACAAACACTCTAGAGCCTAATGTAGTACTTGGGGCAAATGGAGATATTCCTGTTTTTGCTGATTACGATGGGGATGCAAAAACCGACAAGGCGGTCTTCACGCCTTCGACAGGTATATGGAAAATTATTAGCAGCTCCAATGGTACGACTAGAACGCAGAAACTTGGACGATCTGGGGACATACCGGTGCCCTCTGATTACACTGGTGATGGGAATGTTGACATAGCCGTATGGAGGCCTACGAGCGGCAACTGGTATATACTTAACAGTAGTACTAATTTACTGGAACCAACCATTACTTTTGGGACCTCGACTGACACACCAGTACCTGGTGATTATGATGGTGATGGCCAGTCTGATAGAGCTGTCTATCATACAAATGGTACATGGGGCGTAATTTTCAGCAGCAATAATCTAACAAACTCCGTAACTACTATCGCGGCTCTAATTGCCCCTGCAGCGGGTGATATTCCAGTGCCGGGTGATTATTGCGGCGACCACAAAACACGTCCTTCAATATGGCGCCCATCAACTCACACGCTATACACACAAAATTGCAGTACAGGCGCATTAAGGTCGGTGCTATTTTCAACAGCGGTCTCAACTGATACAATTATCAAGTAGAGTAATGAAATCAGAATTCTCGAGGTCGGCAGCAGACCGACCTCGAGAATAACTTGAAAATAGCAGCAAACCATGGTAATATTTACACTAAATTTTGTTTGAAAGGAGTTTATATGACAAACAATACTAATGAGTTAAATTTTGAAGTTAAAATTAAACCAATTTGGCAAACACCGTCTTTAAAATCAATTAATATCAAGAAAACTTTAGCAACATCAGGCCTTGCAACTGATTCGGCTACACCAGCAGGATCTAAATAATACCTGTTTAGCAGCCAAATATTCGCATATTAGAGACAAAGAAGAGTCATAGTATTGATCTACTCACCACGAGGTGATCGCTCCATTGCATTGTAAGCGTATGTAATCATTTGTACTTGATTTGCAATTATTATTTAACCCCTTTACTTTAATAGGGGTTTTTTATTTTTCCAAACCTTGAGGTAATTTTGAGCGGTATTTTTGGTGTTTTTAATTTTAATGGAAATTTCGACATAACGCATGCCATGCAAACCATGTGTAACGCTATGCCTCGTTGTAAAAATACTGCCAGCAAAATATGGCAAGATGGTGTAGCTGGTCTTGGCCAAACTATTTATGACAAGACCCGCCAAAAAATTATGCAATATAAAGATACAAATTCCAACTTTGTACTGACAACTATATGTCGAGTAGATAATAGAGCCGAACTTGGAAATCTCCTTCAAATCAGTGAAACAGATGTTGTTCGATTTCCTGATAGTGAATTTATACTTCGTGCCTATCTCCAATGGGGACAAGAGTGCGCAACTCGTATCTTGGGAGATTGGGCATTTGCTATTTGGCATCCGAACGAACAAAAGTTATTTCTAGCGCGAGATCATCATGGCAATACATCTCTTTATTATTTTCGGGATAAAAATTTATTTGCATTTGCATCATCAAAAGATGCCATATTATCATTAAAAAACATATCAACTCCAAAACTAAATGAGCTTTATCTCTCCCAAATATTAACTGGGTGGCAAGCATACCACGGCGAACGCACCATTTATGAGCAGATATACAGGATACCCCCAAGCCATACACTCTCTGTAACAAATTCTCAATTAATTAACCATCAATATTGGTATCTGAAATCGACTCCTGAACTTCATTTAAGCAAAAGAAATGATTATGTTGAAGCGTTTCTCAGTATCTTTGACGAAGCAGTGAGATGCCGTCTTCGAAGCACCACTAATTCGACATCGAATTATAACGATATTGCAGTTCAATTAAGTGCGGGGCTCGATTCAAGCGCGGTTACGGTGACTGCTGAAAAACTACTGCGCAGCGAGCAACGCAAAGTTGTGGCTTTCACTGCTGCACCTGCCTATGATTCGAGAAAATTTGTTCACTCTTCTAACGGTGCAATTGGCGACGAGACCCTATTAGCTAAAAAATGTTCCATTTTTGCCAACAGTTTAAGACATATAACAATTAAGGCTGAGGCAATCAGCCCTATTCAATCAATAAGAACGGCATTAGACATACACAAAGAACCAATTTTTGGTGCTGCAAACTATTTTTGGTTATCCGAACTAAGAAAAGCGGTTCACGATATGGGCTACAGAATATTATTGACTGGACAAAATGGGAATCCCGGAATGTCTTGGACCGGTGTTGTTTCATCTCAGCCACTTAACGTGCAGCTTAGTATTTTGGGCTGGCAAAAATGGTTTCTGTTAAAATTTTATCATGCCAGGCAAAGTTTATTCCATACAATTAAATCTAACTCCATAGTACTCTCATTTTGGCACAATTATTTTGAACAAAGAATAATCAGACGTTATTCTGCGATAAACATAAATTTTGCCCGACGCTTAAAACTCCTAGAACAGATGACCTGTTCATCAAACCAACGGCCACCACTAACTATACTTGACCAGCGCCGCATTCTTCAGCCGGGTCGTTCGATGACAGGTTGTTTACATGCAGAAATGGGTGCTGCATATGATTTGGAAATACGCGACCCAACTGCGGATGTGCGAGTATTAACATTCTCTTTTTCTATCCCAGATCATATATTTATTGACCCCAAAACTGGAATAGACAGGTGGCTAATTCGTGAGGCAATGAAAGATAGACTGCCAGATGAAGTTCGCCTTAACCGTAGATTTGGAGTTCAATCAGCGGATATAGTTCCACGTCTACGTGCGTGCGCCCCCGATGTTGAGAAGGCTTTAAAAGAGTTATCTTTAGGCCCAGCTTCTGAATATGTGGATGTACCACACATGTTACAATCATGGCGGATAATTCAATCCCAAGACACTCCTGAAGCATCTTTATTAGCTCGTGCAGTGGTATGTCGTGGCATCATGGTGGGTTTATTTGTGAACTGGTTTTACCAATAACGAAGCGACATGGCGATGGGACCCATTTATGTTTGATGCTAATATTAATGATGTTGTTGCTTTGCCTTCAAATTTACTCTGCGATGTTTCCCTAATGCAATCGAGTATCCCACCGACACTTGAAGGTGCCACTTCCTCTGGTGTTCTCTGGCAGGCAGCTCCTAATCGCTTTCTTTTTAATGTTCCAAATGTTGCTCGATATCTAGTCGAAGATGGTCGCCGGATACTGATCGATCCCTTACCAGATGTAGATAATGCAGCTGTGATTTATTTTTTACGCATGTCCCCGCTGGCGGCACTTCTTTACCAGAAAGGCTTGGTGGCCTTGCACGCAGCTATTGCCGTAAATGATGGGGGGGCAGTGTTGCTAGCTGGGAACTCCGGTGCAGGCAAATCAACCACACTGGCTGCTTTATCCCAACGAAACTGGGTAGTTTTTGCCGATGATATAGCGATGGTTACACATCATAAAGGCAAACCTGTTGTTTATCAAATGTCTCCACATGGTATGCTCTGGCCCCGCTCACTTGAGAAGTTAAATATTGATGCCAAGAGCCTTCCGTTTGCAGACAATAACCGACAAATTTTTTCAATATCGCAGCATTCTTCCCCAGTTCCCAGGCAATTGCGCACTATTTACTATCTGTCAGTTCACAACAAGGATGATATTTCTATAGCTGAGATTTCGGGGACATTGCGTTTCAAGGTATTGAGTGAGTGTTTGTATAATAGTCATATTGCCGATGTCTTGCTTGACAGAGGTGAATTTATGCGTTTTGCAGCCTCCACCCAATCTGTTGTGATAAAACGCTTACAACGCCCTAGTAGAATATGGAGCGCTGAAATGTTAGCTGATCTGATCGAGAAAGATGTGTCATGAGCTATTACTATTTGGCGTACGGTCTCGTTTTACAACTCCCTTTTGTTTGCCCTCTTGTTCCAAATGCCCCAGATGGGGCAAAACCAGACGTAACAGTTACGGAAGGGAAAGTACCCAAATGGCTTGTTTCGCCGATAGCTGAAGATAAATACTGGCAGATCGAGCCAAATAAATTTCTTCTACGCGGGGGCCGCAAAGCAGGGCGATTCCTTGTAGAAGATGGAGCGCAAATAACCTTAGAGCGCAATCCAGAAGCGGATGATGTTCGTCTAGCGATATATTTTTTTGCAACGGTACTGGCAGTCCTGCTGCAACAGCGTGGTCTACTGGTGTTGCATGCCAATACAGCCCTCACTCCGCTCGGGGCAGTTACGGTTTCTGGAGTATCTGGGGCTGGCAAAACGACTACGGTTGCAGGACTACTTAATAAGGAATGCCAGCTACTAGCAGATGATATTACGGTGCTGCGCTTGAACGATACTAGCCTCGTTGAAGTCGTGCCCGGTCCTCCTCAACTGCACCTTTGTGAAGACACTGCAGAAATATTCGGGTATGACATTCAGAATATTCCGCGTTTTGCCTGGAGGCGCATGAAAGCGGCCGTTTCTGTACCTCACATCATGGCGGCACAACCAGCACCGCTCTCTGCACTTTACCAACTAGTAGCTGATGATGTTGATGACGTTCGGATAGATAAACTCTCCGGCTTCGATAAATTTGCTGTTCTTCAGGATTGCCTATATGGACCGACGTTACCGAATGAACACCCAGATCAATTTGCACTTTTCTCCGTGATGCTTGATAGTATCCCTTTTTACCGTATTTCTCGCCCTGCATCTCGCTGGAGCCTGGATGAAGTCATCGAGGTGATACTGCAGCATGGCTAAAATAACCTGGCTGGCTTCATATCCCAAATCAGGCAACACCTGGATGCGTGTTCTGCTGACAAACTATTTACGTGATGGGGACTCACCCGCCGATATTAACAGGCTGGATGGCGGACCAATCGCCAGCGCCCGTATTTGGTTTGACGAATGGGTCGGCGTAGAGGCATCGGCCCTGGATGACGAGATGATCGAGATCCTGCGACCCGGTGTTTACCGCTGCATGGCGAGGGAAGAGCAGGCCAACATTTACATGAAGGTACATGACGCCTGGGGCAGGACTAGCCGAGGTGAGGGCCTGTTTCCGGCCGAAGTTACTGACGGGGTAATTTACATCCTGCGCAACCCCTTGGATATGGCCGCTTCATGTGCCAATCATTGGGGCGTCAATATCGAACAAGCGGTTCAAAACCTCTGTGACCCGGACTATTCTCTGGCCCGTTCTTTAGGCGGCATGGCAGACCAACTTCGCCAAAAAATTGGGACATGGAGTCATCATGTCAGCAGTTGGTTGGACGAATCCGGATTGCCGGTACGCCTGGTGCGTTACGAAGACCTGCGCCGCGACCCAGTAACTACCTTTGCCGGCGCGGCCCAATTCTGCGGCTTTCCCACTAACATGGAGCGGGTACGCAAGGCGGTGGAGTTTTCAGACTTCAAGGAATTACGGCGCCAGGAACAAGCCAATGGGTTTCGCGAACGGTCGGCAAAGGCTTCAGGAGGTTTTTTCCGTAAAGGGCAGACAGGAGGTTGGCGAGAAGAACTGTCTGATCACCTGGTGAACAGGCTAATTGATGCCCATGGCGAAACCATGCGACGCTTCGGCTATCTCGATGAAAACAATAATCCGATTTGATCGGAAAGGAGCTTAGCACCATGGCAATTGAACCGAACAACACGGTGGTACGCACCGCCGGGATCATGACCGCCCCGGTGGACCAGGAGATTGTGCTGCTTAACATGGCGCGTAACAACTATGTTTCCCTCGACAATATTGGCCGAAGGATATGGGAATTGTTGGAATACCCGGTCTCCGTGGCAAATTTGTGCAGACAACTGGGGCAGGAGTTCGAGGGTACGGAGCAGCAGATTACCACAGATGTACTTCAGTTTTTAACGCAGCTTGAAACTGACGGCCTGGTGCATGTCGCTGAGTAATGATCTGAATAAATTCCTCTCTCGCTCCTGGCTTGAGCGCCGGATGCTTCTGGAGGCTTTTTTCTGGCTTGGGCTGATGCGAGCGGCAATCATATTGGTTCCATTCCGACACATCGTCAGTATATTCGGGCTGAGTACGGGGCAGCCGACTGCAACATGCGCTGGTAATCCTGATAATCTGGCAACAATCGTCGGTTGGGCAATCAAGGCCGCCGCGGCCCGCACCCCATGGGAGAGTGTCTGCCTGGGACAGGCGCTGGCGGGAATGGCCATGTTGCGCCGCAGAAGGATACCGGGCACCATCTTTCTGGGAGTTGCCAAGGATGCCACTGTTCCGGAAACCATGACCGCACACGCCTGGCTCTCCAGCGGAGACACCACACTGACAGGCGACTACGTGCAAAACAAGTACTCTGTCATTTCATCTTTTTTCTGGCTAAGTTAGCAAATGAACATCATGCCCCGGACATTTCTATACCCATGATCGCACGTGCCCAACAGGAATTATTCAGATGCCTCCCCCTCATTGGCCGGGGTCTCGGTTTGGTGTGGCAGTCGGCGCGGAGTTGGACAATTGCCTGGGGCACCCTTCTCCTGGCCCAGGGTCTTATTCCGGCTGCCCAGATTTACCTGACCCGGCAGACGGTTGATCTGCTGGCAATCGCAATCGGAAGTAATGGTGGAACAGCTGCCTTTGCCCAGGCCTGGCCACCTGTTGTGCTTATCGGCTTGCTCTGGTTTGCCAGCCAACTGCTGAACAGCGCAATAACCTGGGTGCGCGCTGCCCAGGCCGAACTGGTGCAGGACAGCATCCATACCCTCATTCATAGCCAGTCCCTTGCGCTCGACATTGCCTTTTACGAGAATCCCGAATCCTATGACCTGCTGCACCGGGCGCGAGTGGATGCCATTTCCCAGCCTATTGCCCTGCTGGAAAGCCTTGGCACCGTCATCCAGAATGGCCTGACCCTTATTGTGCTGGCAGTCATGCTGGCCAGTTACGCTCCATGGCTGCCACTGCTATTGATCGGCAGCGCCCTGCCGGGACTCTGGACCGTTGGCCGCTATGTCCTGCGCCAGCACCATTGGCGCATAGCCAATACCGCCAACGAGCGTCGTGCCCGCTACTACGACTGGCTTTTGACCGAGCGGAGCAGCGCCGCCGAGATGCGACTTTTTGACCTGGGCAGCTACCATCAAGGATTGTTTCAGAGGCTGCGGGAGCAGCTTCGCAGCGGCCGCCTGGCACTTGCCAGGAATGAAATGAAGGCGGAATTGGTTGCAGGCAGCATAGCCTGGCTAGGGGGACTGGCCGGGATGGCCTGGATGCTCATGCGTGCTGCAAATGGTCTGGCACGCCTCGGCGATCTCGTGCTCTGCTACCAAGCCTTTCAACAGGGACAAAAATTACTCCGGTCACTAATGGATGGCGCTGGCCGTATCTACCGCAGCACACTCTTTCTGGACAACCTCTTCCAGTTCCTGGCCATCGAGCCGCAACTCCACACGAGCACGACTCCCCAACCAATAACAGTTCCGCTTAAGGAAGGCATCCGGTTCGAAGGTGTCTCCTTCTGCTACCCCGGCAGCGAAAATGCTGCTCTGGCCAACTTTTCGCTAACGCTGCCCAGCGGCAAGGCGACTGCCATTGTGGGGCACAACGGGGCGGGGAAAAGCACGCTCATCAAACTGCTCTGTCGATTTTACGATCCGCAGGAAGGTGCCATACTACTGGACAGCGTGGACCTTCGGGAACTGGATATCTCCGAACTGCGGCGCCAGATCACGGTACTGTTCCAGGAACCGGTCCGCTATCACACCACTGCCGCGGAAAATATTGCCATGGGTGATCTGGCTGTACCGCACGACGACGTCCGCATTCGGGCTGCCGCCGCAGCAGCGGGGGCAGCGGCCCCCATCGAACGACTGCCCCACGGCTATGAATCGGTTCTGGGCAAATGGTTCGGCGGCGCGGAACTGAGCGTGGGCGAGTGGCAGCGGGTGGCACTGGCACGGGCCTTTCTCCGCGACGCCGCCATCATCGCCCTGGACGAACCGACCAGCGCCATGGATTCCTGGGCCGAGAGCGACTGGCTGGGCCGATTCAGGGAGCTGACCGCCGGTCGCACGGGTCTCATGATCACTCACCGTTTCACCACCGCCATGCACGCCGATATGATCCATGTCATGGTTGACGGCCGCATCACTGAATCCGGCACCCACGAGCAACTGGTCGCGGCCGGCGGCCATTATGCGGAGTCATGGCAGACACAGATGCGGGAGATAACAAATGGCTGACATGCAAATGGGGACAACTCTGCCAAGTCTTCCTGGACGTTTCCAGCTTACGCCCGAATTCCGGCTGGTTGCGGCCTGTTCCTGGGTTGCGCCTGAGTCGCTGGCACAGGCACAGGCGGGCAAGATCATTGAATTATGTAGCAGCCACATAAACTGGGATCTGTTCATTGCCCTCATCAAGCGCCATGAGGTACACGCTCTCGCACACGCCTCTCTGAGCTGCCATGCCGGCAACGGGATTCCTCTACCAGCTCTCGAAACCATTCGCAAACTCAACAGTATTGTACGTAGACAGTCTTTGTTTCAAACTGCTGAGCTTATCCGCCTGATAAGACTTTTTTCAGATAGGGACGTGGAAGTTATCCCCTTAAAAGGAGTCTTCCTCTCCCAGCAGATTCATGGTGATCCAGGTATGCGTTCCTCGGTTGATCTGGATATTCTGGTAAAACCGGAACAGGTTGACTTGGCGGAACAGGTGCTGGAAACAGCTGGGTACTATTGCGAGTTCAACAACTGTGCTATGACAGCGGTTCAAAAAGCGCATACGAGAAACCACATCCATCACATGGAATTCGCGCATTGCAAAAGCGGCCTTCATGTAGAGTTGCATTGGAGCTTGGGACCTTGGCTTCCTGAGCAAGTGGCTGTCATCTGGGACCACATGACCCAAGCAAAGTGGCAAGGGGTTTCAATCAATTCACTGGACAACGAAGCTTTGCTGCTGGTCCTGTGCGACCATGGGGCGCGCCACGAATGGAGTAACCTGAAGTGGCTGGGAGATATAGCCCAATTACTCACATCTGAACGAATAACCGACTGGGAACGTCTGCTATTCTTGGCGCGCCAACTTGATCTGCTGCGAACACTGGCTCATGGTGTATTACTGGTGCACTGGCTTTTCAATATCCAACTTCCAGAAGAATTGTGCAAATTGATCCGCGAGGAAAAACAGGCGTCATCTTTGAGTGAGAAAGCCCTTACAATCATGCTTATGAGCGCCAAGGAGCTTATTTGTGCAGGAAAAAGTGCCAGAAGTCTCAAAATCGCCTGGAAGCTGAAAAAATTACGCCCTTCGTTGCCCTATGGGGTAATCCTTAAGACTGTCCTGGTTCCGCTAATAGATTGCCAGACACTCCCATTGCCTGCCGCTCTTTTCTGGCTCTATTATCCGTTGCGACCGGTATTATGGTTTTGGCGACATTATATAAGAGGACATAACCAACCATGAAGCCGACGCTTCACTCTTCCGATAAATTTCGCCTCTTGGCCTTTGATGCTTTTTAATATATGCTGAACAGGTAGTCAGGAACTATGCTTTTTTGTTAAGTAATAACTACATAAATGATAAAGCAATTCCTTGAAAGAGGCGGCCATGAAAAATTATTATGGGCAATTTATTGCAGTCTTGGTGTTTTTGCTGTTAAGTGCCACTATTGCATTGGGCGCATCGGTGACCATCACCCCCGCGAGCGGAAAAGAATTCACCGTTATGGGCAATAACATGGACGGCGTTTCGGGCATCGATCTGCTCATCAACTATGACAGCTCGGCCCTGTCTTCTCCCACGGTAAGCCCAGGCAACTTTTCCTCCGGGGCATTGTTTGCCGCCAATCCCAACTTTACTACTAATACCATCAAGATCGGCATCATCAACGGTAATGGCTTATCCGGCAGCGGCCCCCTTGCCACGATTACCTTTGCCAAGGGTTCAGGCAGTTTAAGCATTGCATCTGAAAATCTGATCGACGGCATAGGCGCTGCCGTGGCCGTGAATGAGAGCAGCAGCACTCCGGGTATCCCGTTCAGCCAACCGGAAACCGCTTCCACCTCGCAGACATCATCTACGGCAACAACCGAGACAACACCAAGCACAAACCTATCGACCTCCCTCGGCACTGTCAGTATGCCCTCTGGAGACGAACCCCAGCACCCAAAACAGGCCGAACCCGCTCCTACGGAACCGGCTCCACCATCTGCCGACAACGCGGCTGCAACGGAAACAGAGCCACCCCCGGAAGAGCAACCCGTGATTCATAGCCCCAAAGTACCAGTTAAACAGGAAGAGGCAAAATTTACCACGTACACCAGTGTGCTTGATCGATTCCGCTCCTACACCGGTGAAAAGAGTCCGGCCATCCTCATGTCACTCTTCAAAAAGGATGTGGCTCCCTCCATTCACCAGGAGCCGCTTGTCGCTCTCAGTGACGGAATCATGAAAATCAAGGTTCATGTTGCCCTGTCATCATCAGACGATAAGTCGCCAAACTTTGCCTTGAACGGGGCAAACCTGGTTTCCTTGAAAAGGGGAGAAGCTCAAGGTAGTTGGCTTATAGAGGCCCTGCCACATGCCAATACCCTTAAAGCTGGCCTCACCATACTGGACGGCAGCGAGGTAACGGAGTTTCCGTTCACGGTAGCCCCCCCCATTAAGGATGTAGCCACCAATGAAGCCGGTTTTGCGGCATTTCTACAAAAACCGGCTGACCTGAACAAAGATGGCAAATTCGATTACATCGATGAGTTTATCTACACAGCCAATTATGTGGCACAGATTGAGATAACCGAGCATGTTGACAAAAAGAAAAAGACGAAATAAGCCACATTAAACCAACTTAGAATGTGGGTTGCACAAAAAAAAGCCGGTCGGGATTTCCCGGCCGGCTTTTTTCAGAACAAGTCATCGTCATCCAGTCATGGAGACAACTTCTTCATATGTCGTTATTCCTTCGAGCATCTTGTGTATTGCCACCTCGCGCAAACTGATCAGCCCCTCTTCCCGGGATGCTGCCACCAGTTCGGCCAGCTCAACTGAACCAGTCACCATGGCCTTGATTCTTTCACTCATATCCAGCACTTCAAACAAGCCGGTGCGCCCCTTATAACCGGTATTACGACACTCCTTGCAACCCTCCCCCTCCCATACCTCGTAAATCTTTTTCGGGAGTTGGAGATAGTTGCGCTCATCCCGCGTCAGCTCACGGGATTTCTTGCAATGCGGGCATATCTTGCGCACCAGCCTTTGGGCAATTATGCCGATCACAGTGGCCGAGATAAGAAATGACGGCACACCAAGATCCAACATGCGGACAATGGCCGACGCCGAGTCGTTGGTATGGAGGGTTGACAGCACAAGGTGTCCGGTCAGAGCGGCCTGAACGGCATTTTCGGCCGTCTCGCGGTCACGGATCTCGCCCACCATTATGATGTCGGGGTCCTGCCGCAGGATGTTGCGCAGGATACTGTCGAAACCTACTCCAATGGCCTGTTGGACTCCGATCTGATTGAACTCCTCCATGACCATCTCGATAGGGTCCTCGACGGTAACGATGTTGACTTCCGGTGATGAAAGCGTTCGTAGTGTCGAATAGAGGGTAGTGGTCTTGCCGCTGCCGGTGGGACCGGTTACCAGGATAATACCGTTAGGCCGGCGGATGAAAGAGTTATACAGTGTAAGTTCGCGTGGGTAAAATCCCATGCTGTCCAGGTCCTGCAGCAGGATATCGGGGTCAAAAACCCTGATGACGACCTTTTCCCCAAAGGCAACCGGCACGGTGGAAACGCGCAGTTCCACGTCTTTGCCGTTGGTGTTGGTCTTGATCCTGCCATCCTGTGGCCGGCGCTTCTCGGCCAGGTCCATGCGGGAGAGCATCTTTATGCGTGATACAATGGGAGCGTGGAGCGGTTTGGGAATGACATGGATGTTGTGCATGACGCCGTCAAGCCTGAAACGGATCAGAGACTTCTCCCGCTTGGGCTCGATGTGGATGTCGCTGGCATGCTGGTCAAAGGCATATTGCAGCAGGAAATCGACTGCTGCGATCACATGCTTATCGTTGCCCTCTATTTCCTGATGTCCCTTGAGTTTAAAAAACTGCTCCAGGTTGCCCAAGTCAACCGCGTTGGTGGCCTCGGCCTCAGCAGCCATGACAGAGGCGCGGAATCCGTAGAACTCCCTCAATATCTTGAGGATGTCGCTCTTGGAGCTGAGCACGCGCCTGATCTCCAGGCGGCGGGCGCTGGCCAGTTCGTCGATAATGCCATCGTTGAATGGGTCGGCTACTGCCACCGTGATGGCATTCAGGTCTTCGGCAACGGCAACTATCAAATTGCGCAGGGCAAAGGGGCGTGGAATATGGGTGGTAACGACATCCAGGTTGAGTTTAAGTGGATCTATCTTGAGATAAGTCATGCCGGTGGCGGCGGCAATCGCCTCGGTTACGGCATCCTCGCTAAGGATCTTTCCTGAAGTACCGGGAATCTCCAGGTTGAAAGAAGCTATCACCTCGGCCGGTGAAACAACCTCGCCCCCGGGGTGGGCTCTGCGCGACACGCCTGCCTGTTGATGGGAAAAGAGCCGCGTCTCCTGGGCTTTCCCACGGCCAAGCACGTCCTTCATCTGCTCGTGCGAAATCAGTCCTCTGTGCTGAAGCAGCTTAGCGACATTATCAAGGGTCAACATCTTCGGTTCAGGCATAATCCCAGTCAATTGGAGAATTTGTTCTTCTTGAGCGCTTCTTCTTTCTGGGCCTCGATCCGTTTGGCAACAGCATCCATCACCTCTTCAGCGCTATAGGACTTTGGAGCAGGAGCAGCTAATTGTGCAACAAAAGCATTGTCGGACTGAACGTTTTCGCGATGAACATTTTGGTGAGTGCGATTAGGAGCAACCTCGTAGGCGGACATGGTGGCAATGAAACTGCGTATCAGCCTGACCGCCATAATGACAACGAGCGCAAGCGGCACCACATCTTCCTGCCAGTACTCGACACTGCGATGGGTAACCATGGTGCCGGCCAACAGGCCGCCAGCGGCAATCATGAGCCCAAAGGCATTTCCGATTACCTTGAACTCGATTTCCTGAAGGACCTTTACTTCAACCGTACGGTTGATCGCAGTGTGGTTAGCCATATCCTTCTCCTGTTGCCGCCTTCATCTAGCCAGCTAGCGCAATGATTTACCATATCATCCGCAGCATTCTTTTTCAATGGCTTAGAACGGCGGCACGATCCACTAAATAAAGCGACAAAGCCCATCAGATTCGGAATTGATGGGCTTTGTCGGTCTAATTTTGTACGCAATTACGATTTTTGTTCTCTACTCCCTGACAAAAGTATCAATATCTGTTTCATGCACCATACCCATCAAGCGGGCATACTCCGATTCTATCATCAGATAATGGTTATGGGTCTCCTTGGCATTCAACTCATACACGGCACGCACATTTGGGTCGTTGATCTTTCTGGAGGTTTCAAGCAATGTCTCCTCCAGATTTTGCTCACGTTCCATTGCGAGCTCCATCGCCTTTTGCTCGGTAAAGTCACTTGCTACGATGCGGGAAATCGAAGCCATCCAGCTGGACTCGTTATCTGGCGGAGCATTGAGGAAGGCATCCAGGGAAGGGATGTCATTGCCGGTATAAATCCGGAAGAAGTGGCCAGCATGCTCACGCTCTTCCCTGGCAAGCAGATCAAAGGTCTTGCGGGCGGCCGGATCCGTCATCCTGCTGGCACCCAACTGGTAAAAATTCATCGCGTTTTTTTCTGTTTGAATAGAATTTTTAATAGCTTCCTGCACGTCAATACTCATCACAACCTCCTCTTTGGGACTTTCTAAAAATGTTGTAAATCACAAACCGCTTGAGAGCAAGATTACCTTTTATGTCCAGTTTGTCAAGCAAGTGCGGCAATGGAAACATTTCAAAGCGGTTGACAGCCGCACTGCGCGGCGTGTAAAAGTAGCAGGCATTTCTACAAGGGAGGACGGCACAATGGCAATTGAACCGAATAAAATCATCTATTCCATGATGCGGGTCAGCAAATTTTACGACAAGAAACCGGTCATCAAGGACATTTCACTCTCATATTTCTATGGCGCCAAGATCGGCGTGCTGGGCCTGAACGGCTCGGGTAAATCGTCTCTGCTCCGAATCATGGCCGGGGTGGACAAGGAATTCAACGGCCAGGCCGCACTTTCGGCCGGCTACACCGTGGGGTACCTGGAGCAGGAACCCAGACTGGACGAGGCCAAGACCGTGCGCCAGATCGTGGAGGAAGGGGTCCAGGAAACGGTGGATCTCCTGGCGGAGTTCAATGCCATCACTGAAAAGTTTTCCGATCCGGACGCCGACTTTGAAAAGCTGTGCGAACGCCAAGCCGATCTGCAGGAAAAGCTGGACCACCTGGATGCCTGGGATCTGGACAGCCGCCTGGAGATGGCCATGGATGCCCTGCGCTGCCCGGACGGCGACACACCGGTTAACGTCCTTTCCGGCGGTGAAAAGCGTCGCGTGGCACTATGCCGGCTGTTGCTCAAAAAACCGGACATCCTGCTCCTGGATGAACCCACCAACCACCTGGATGCCGAGACCGTGGCCTGGCTTGAGCATCACCTGCAAAGCTATCCCGGCACGGTCATTGCCGTAACCCATGACCGTTACTTTCTGGATAATGTTGCAGGCTGGATATTGGAACTGGACCGGGGCGAGGGAATCCCCTGGAAAGGGAACTATTCATCATGGCTGGAGCAGAAGCAGAACCGCCTGGCGGTGGAGGAGAAACAGGAGAGCGACCGCCAAAAAACCCTGCAGCGGGAGTTGGAGTGGATCAGGATGTCCCCCAAGGGGCGCCACGCCAAGTCCCAGGCCCGCATCAGCGCCTACGAGGAGCTGGCAGCCGACACCGGCGAGAAACGGGTCAGGGAACTGGAGATCTACCTCCCGGCCGGGCCGCGGCTGGGGGATATCGTCATCGAGGCGGCAGACGTGGCCAAGGGATTCAATGACCGGCTACTGTTCGAGGGAATGAACTTCCGGCTCCCCCGGGGCGGCATCGTGGGAATCATCGGCCCCAACGGCGCCGGCAAGACCACCCTCTTCCGCATGATCACCGGCCAGGAGCAGCCGGATTCCGGCTCCTTCCGCATCGGCGACACCGTGCAGCTGGCCTATGTGGACCAGAGCCGCGATGCTCTGAACCCGGATAAGAACATCTGGGAAGAAATCTCCGAGGGACAGGACCAGATCCAACTGGGTAAGGTAACGGTCAACTCCCGCGCCTATGTGTCCCGCTTCAACTTCTCCGGCAGCGACCAGCAGAAAAAGGTGGGGCTGCTCTCGGGCGGCGAGCGGAACCGGGTCCACCTGGCCAAGATGCTCAAATCAGGGGCCAACGTAATCCTGCTGGACGAACCGACCAACGACCTGGACGTGAACACCATGCGCGCTCTGGAAGAGGCCCTGGAGAACTTCGGCGGCTGCGCCGTGGTCATCAGCCACGACCGCTGGTTCCTGGACCGCATTGCCACCCACATCCTCGCCTTCGAGGGGGACAGCAAGGTAGTCTGGTTCGAAGGAAATTACTCGGAATACGAAGAAGATCGCAAGAAACGCCTGGGCGCGGCTGCGGACATCCCGCACCGCATCAAATACCGGCAGCTGACCAGGGCGTGACAGGCCATTGCATCACTGCCTACTTTCCAGACTGGCCCGCATCAGGTCCACAAAGACCTCACGGGTTTCAGGATCGGAGATGGTTGCGGCCTGCTCGTCGATAAATGCCAGTTGGCGGTCAGTGAGAGGTTTCTTGCGGGGGGGGGCTTCGGCTGGTTCAGTTTGGGGGGCAAAAGTCTTCTCCACCTTGCCCGACTTAAGGACGATCTCCTTGACGACCTCGCCTCCAAGGCGACCATTGAGTTTCTCCTTCATCATCCCTTTCAGGAATGACAGCTCCTGCATCCATGGCCCGCTGGAGACGGCCACGGTCAAGGTGCCGTTGATAATCCGCAACGGCTGTGCCCGGGAGGATATCGCATGACCAACCACTTCGGGCCAGAGCCGCCAGATTTCGGCCTCCCGGAGACGTTCCGCCAACCCGTGCCCCTTCAACTCCTCCGTAAGAAGATCGCCCAAGGGTATGGGGAAGCGCATTTTAGTCCTCTTCGTCACTTCTTTTCCTTCGCCGGCTGGCAACTCCACCCAAAATTTGGCCTGCAATCGATCCGGCCAGGGTCAGGGGAATTACATGCCAACTGATGCCGGCCTCGATACGGAGCAACACAATGAACGGGATCGGAATGTGGATCAGCAGGAACCACATGAAAGAATATTTTCTGTAATTTTCACGCAGGTAACCGCAAGGAATACTTATGATGAATGCAAAAATGATCAATCCGATCATAGTTAACGACTCTTGCATGCGCAGCTCCTTTAAGGCATAGTAGAAAGTTGTATATGGTTTGTCAATCTGCATGTACAAAGAACAGGTATCCGGAAATGGGGAATCGATTGATGGTTGAAGAGGGACAACTGCTGGCTGTGTTCAATTCAGCCCATCGTGTCATGAAAGCGGAAGGCGTCCTAAAGGCCCTTGGCCTGCCAATCCTGCTTATCCCCGCCCCGCGAAAGCTCTTGACGGATTGCGGCCTGGCCATTCGTTTTTCCGAAGACGCCAAAGCAGCGGTGATGGGTGCCTTGGAAGATGCTGGACTATTGCCTGAATTCGTCACCAGGCTTGAAGACGGGAGCTTCATAATTATCTGGAAAGACAGTGACAACAGCCATTAACCAATAGGGGATATTATCGACAGTGAAAACTATAGACTGCAGAAACATGGCCTGCCCGGCACCGGTAATAAGTACGAAGAAGGCTCTGGAAGAAGCGGACGAAATCCGGGTACATCTGGATGATGGCGCCCCGCGGGAAAACGTCAGCCGCTTTGCCAAAAACAGGGGTTATAAGGTCGATGAAATACAGGACGAAACCGGAAACTGGCTTCTAACAATAACCAATTCAAATAGCACTGGCGCAACCGCTGAAGCCAAATCCTTGAGCAGCGATTGCGTTATACTTATTACATCCAACTGCTTTGGCAGCGGCCCGGAGGAATTCGGCAGCCTGCTTATGAAGAACTTCATCCATTCCCTACTGGAAACCAGCATCAAACCAACCCGGATGATATTCCTCAATTCAGGGATATTCCTGACCACCGAAGGTTCTGATGTATTGGAATCACTCAACAAATTGAGCGGCTTAGGTGTGGAGATCCTGTCGTGCGGACTCTGTCTGGATTATTTCGGCCGCAAGGAACATCTCCGTGTCGGCAGCACGACCAACATGCTCGTCATTGCAGAGGAACTGCTCGGCTCAGAACGGGTGATAAGACTCTGAAAATCAATTAGTTCTTGACAGTTCTCGGCAACCTACTTTATAGTGAACCCCTTTTGGATCATTTTGCTTATCGAGACCATGTAACCCACGATGTTTGACAGCCTTTCAGAAAAACTTGAGTCGGTTTTCAAGAAGCTTCGCGGCCAGGGGGTAATGACCGAGGAGAACATCAAGGACGCGTTGCGCGAGGTGCGCCTGGCGCTACTTGAGGCCGACGTCAACTTCAAGGTTGTCAAAGATTTTATCGAAAATGTCCGCACCAAGGCAGCCGGCACGGAAGTCCTGAACAGCCTGACTCCTGGCCAGCAAGTGGTCAAGATTGTTCATGACGAGCTGGTGGCAGTCATGGGCGGCAATGAGAGCAACAGCCTCAACCTTACTGCAAAACCACCGGTAGCTGTCATGATGGTCGGCCTCCAGGGAGCTGGCAAAACCACAACTTGCGGCAAGCTGGGACGGCACCTGAAAAGCCAGAAGCGTAGACCTTTACTGGTTCCGGCAGACATCTACCGCCCTGCTGCAATCGAGCAGCTCAAAACCGTTGGGCGGCAATTGGGCCTTGAGGTATTCAACTCTTCAGCTGACCAGAAGCCGGTAGATATCTGTACCGCTGCCATGAATTTTGCAGAGCTGAACGGTTATGATACAGTTATTCTGGATACTGCCGGTCGCCATCAGATCGATGACTATTTGATGAACGAGCTGTCCGAGATCGTGTCCGCAGTGCATCCGCTAGAAATTCTTTTCGTGGCAGACGCCATGACCGGCCAGGAAGCGGTCAATGTGGCCAGCGGATTCAATGATCGCCTGGATATTACCGGGGTGGTGCTGACCAAGCTGGATGGCGACGCCAAGGGAGGCGCCGCACTTTCCATCAAGGCCGTCACCGGCAAACCTGTCAAGTTCGTGGGTGTTGGTGAGAAGCTGGATGCCTTGGAGGTATTCCACGCCGACCGTCTCGTTTCGCGCATTTTGGGGATGGGCGATGTTCTGACCCTGGTAGAGAAGGCCCATTCGGTCTTTGACGAAAAAGAAACCGAGCGGCTCCAGCAAAAGTTAAAGAAAAGCCAGTTTGACCTGGAAGATTTCCTGGCCCAACTCCAGCAGATCAAGAAGATGGGATCACTGGAATCGATTATGGGCATGATCCCGGGCATGGGCAAGATGATGAAACAGATGCAGGGCGCCCAGCCCAGCGAAAAAGAAATGAAGCGGATCGAAGCCATTATCCGCTCCATGACACCGGGCGAACGGGCTAATCACGGCATCATCAACGGCAGTCGCCGCCTGCGCATTGCCAAAGGCAGCGGGACCTCGGTTCAGGAGGTTAACCAGCTTCTGAAGCGCTTCACCGAGGCCCAGAAAATGGTCAAACAACTACAGAAACTCGGGCCCAAGGGGCTCCTCAAAGGCATGGGGGGACTGGGCAAGGGTATGTTACCATTTGGATAATTCAATCATCACTCAATACTAAATAACGCAGAAGGAATGGATCAGGAGGAAACACAATGGCAACAAAAATCAGGCTTGCTCGTGCAGGCGCAAAAAAAAGACCTTTTTACCAAGTGGTCGTCGCCGACGAACGCAGCCGCAGAGATGGGCGTTTTATCGAGAATATGGGCACATATGACCCAACCAAAAACCCTGCTGTCTGCAATCTGAACGAAGAAAAGATCTTGGCATGGCTCGGCAAAGGGGCCCAACCTACCGATACCGTTAGGCAACTCCTCAAAAAAGCCGGTATCCTGGACAAGGCGGCAGCACCGACAGCATAGTGTATCCATACTACCTCCGGTTCGCCGGATATTCTACATGAGCTGAGGATACCGACATGAAAGCACTTGTTGAAACCATTGCGAAGGCCCTCGTTGACGATCCCGCACAGGTTCTGGCAGCCGAGGAGATGGAAGAAGATACCATGGTCATCAAGCTGACCGTCGCAAAGGAAGACATGGGTCGCATTATCGGAAAGGAAGGGCGAACCGCCAAGGCCATTCGCACCATCCTGAACGCCGTTTCCACCAAGGATAACAAGAAGGCTGTTCTCAAGATTGTGGAATAATGACTGAGCCGCAAGTGCTGATCCCAGTGGGTAAGATCATAGGGCCTCATGGGATCAGGGGATTACTCAAGGTTTTTTCCTATTCCGGTAACCTGGAGAGCCTGCGTGCCGCCCGTACAATTACCCTAAAATCTCCAAGTGGTGAAACGCAGGAACTTGGGATCAAAAACGCAGCTTTACACGCAGGCAAGCTCATTCTGGGCTTACAGGGTTATGACGAAATAGATCGGGTTCTGCCCTTTGTAGGCAACGAGATTTGCCTTCTGAGGAGCCAACTTCCCGAACCGGATGAAAATGAGTATTACTGGTGCGACCTGATCGGCCTGGAAGTTGTAACTCCCGATGGGACAGAGCTTGGTGCCATTACGGATATATTTGACAATGGCAGTAACGATATTTATGTAGTTCGCAACGAAAAGCGGGAATATCTTGTTCCGGCTATTGCCAGCGTTATCGACAGCGTTGATCTGGAAGGCCGCAAGATGGTGATCACACCATTGGAAGGGCTTCTTGATTTATGAAGTTCGACATACTGACCCTTTTTCCCGGGATGTTTGCAAGCCCTTTCAACGAAAGCATCATCAGACGGGGCATAGATAAGCTGCTCATTGACATATCGCTGCATAATATCCGCGACTACGCAACCGACCGTCACCAGACAGCCGACGACACTCCATATGGCGGTGGCGCCGGCATGGTTATGAAAGTCGAGCCGCTCGCGGCCTGCATAGAGGCCGTCAAGTCGCAAAACCCTTTATCGACGGTCGTGCTGACGTCCCCCCAAGGGCGCCGATTTACCCACAATGTGGCCGTTGAACTGGCACAGCGTGAGGGCTTGATCATCATCTGCGGACGATACGAGGGCATTGACGAACGGATTCGCCAACTCTATGTTGAGGATGACATCTCCTTGGGAGATTATGTCCTTTCTGGCGGAGAAATTGCTGCCATGGCCATTGTGGATGCCGTGACCCGGCTCGTACCCGGTGTGCTAGGTAGTGGCGATTCCGCGGAAAGCGATTCCTTCTCAGATGGACTGCTGGAATACCCACAGTATACCCGTCCTGCAGAGTTCAAGGGAATAAAGGTTCCCAACGTACTTCTGTCAGGCAACCATGAGCAGATAAGAAAGTGGCGGCGCCTGGAATCGCTTAGAAAAACTCTCACTCTGCGACCAGACCTTCTGCACGAGACCACCCTGACTGTAGAGGATCGCAATTTTCTGGCAGAGCTGGAGCGGGAGGTTGACACCATTGACTGTTAACCTGGCCATAGCGCTGCTGCATTATCCGGTTTACAATAAACACCGCGAAGTGGTAACCACTGCCCTGACGAATCTTGACCTGCATGACATCGCCCGTTCAGCCAGGACGTTCGGCCTGGAGAGATTCTATATCGTCACACCGTCGCCCGACCAACGCGATCTGGCAGCACGGATAACAGGGCACTGGCAGGAAGGCTGGGGCGCGGGATACAATCCGGATCGCAAGGAAGCGCTTGATATTGTCAGGGTATGCAATAACCTTAAGAACGCGGTTAACGACTTTCAGGCCGGCTTTGCGAATCCTGTCAAGACAGTCATTACCGGAGCAACGGATCGCCCGAACAGTATCGCTGTTTCACAATTGAGAACAGAGCTGGAACAGAACGCTGACCCCTATCTGTTGCTTTTAGGAACCGGCTGGGGGTTGACGGATGACTGTTTCGAAGCTGCGGACCACATACTTCAACCTATCGCAGGCACCGGTTCATACAACCACCTATCGGTTCGTTCGGCAGCCGCAATTATGCTCGACCGGCTGAGGGGAACACGTTAGATCAGACTATAACAATCAGAGGAACATAGAGGAGGAAGGTACAAATGAACACCATCGATTTCCTGGAAATGGAACAAATGAAAAAAAACATCCCTGTCTTCAAGGTCGGAGATACGGTCAAAGTGCAGGTAAAGATCGTCGAGGGTGACAAGCAACGCATCCAGGCCTACCAGGGCGTGGTCATCGCCCGTCAGAACGGCGGCATCCGCGAGTCGTTCACTGTCCGCAAAATATCCAACGGCATTGGCGTCGAAAGGGTTTTCCCGCTTCACTCCCCTTCAGTGGAAGCCATCGAGGTGGTTACCCGCGGCCATGTCCGTCGCGCCAAATTGTACTATCTGCGTAAACTGCGCGGTAAAGCCGCCAGGATTCGCGAGAAGAAATACGTTGCCGAAGCGTAATCACCTGGAAGCCCCGCACCAGCGGGGCTTTTTTTTGTCCGGGACAGGACCACCCTAGCCCAAACATGCTTCTTCCGGTAACAAACTGAGTGGCAAAATACGCTTTCCCCTTATCCCCGAGAATAATCTGTGGTAAACATGAAAGTCATGCGACAGACAGAACTATTTGCCACTCTCCCCATCGACAAACTGGCCATTGAACAACAGGCCCTGAAGCAGGGCTACCGGCTGATAGCAGGGATTGACGAGGCCGGCCGCGGCGCCTTGGCCGGGCCGGTTGTGGCTGCTGCCGTTATTCTGCCGGCAGGACTACGTATCGATGGCGTTGACGACTCGAAAAAGCTCTCCCCTGAAACTCGGGAGCGGCTGTTTGAAGTCATCATGACGCAAGCGTTGACCGTCGGGGTTGGCATGGGAAGCCCGGCGCTGATCGATGACATCAATATCCTCCAGGCAACTCGGCATGCCATGCTGGAAGCCGTAACGCAGTTGGCGCCACAACCCGATTATCTCCTCATCGACGGCATTACGACCATAGATTCGCCACACCCCCAGAAGACCGTTAAAAAAGGGGATTCCCTCAGCCTGTCAATTGCCGCCGCCTCGATCATAGCCAAGGTAACACGTGATCGCCTGATGGTGGGGTTGAATGAACTTCATCCCGGCTACGGCTTTGCCGCCCATAAAGGCTATGGCAGCGCCACCCATATGGCAGCCATCAGCCGTATCGGGCCTTCGAGCGTCCATCGAATGACCTTCGGAGGAGTCAAGGAGCACGTTTCGTGTCGCTCTTTCTGATCACCTTCCTGACCCTGTACGGGTCCATGCATGCCTATGCCTTCCTGAGACTGAGCAGTGCCTATCACCCATCACGCGCCGGCGCATACATTATAGGGGTGTTATTCGTCCTGATGACCGTTGCCCCACTGCTGATCCGACTTTGCGAATGGAACGGTTTTGCGCGAAGCGCCACAACCATTGCATGGATCGGCTATGTCTGGATGGGCACCCTGTTCCTGCTCTGCTCGGCATTGCTTGCAACCGACATCGTCAGAATGGCCGGATGGGGGATCTGCCGCATGTCAGGCTCAGATTTACCCATACTCCTCGGTGCGCGCCACACCTTCAACATCGCCCTTGTTCTTTCCCTGTCCGCAACCATCTACAGTTTCTTCGAGGCGCGTAACATAAATACCGAACAATTCACCGTCACCACCGCTAAGTTGCCCCCCTCCAGCAGCCGCATAAGGATCGTCCAGATATCCGATGTTCACTTGGGGCTGCTTGTCAGGGAATACCGACTAAAAAGCATTCTCGCGCAAGTTAAGGCGGCCAAACCGGATATCCTCGTCTCCACCGGGGACCTTTTGGACGGGAGGTTGAATCGGCAGGGGACACTTGATGTTCATGGTGAATTGGCTCAGATGCTGGCCAGCATAAAAGCCCCTCTTGGCAAATTTGCCGTGACCGGCAACCATGAATTCTATGCCGGCATTGACCAGGCGATTGCATTTACCAGCAAATCGGGATTCCGAATGTTGCGCGGCGCTACTGCCGCTGCTGGGCCGCTGTCATTCACCGGTGTTGACGATCCGGCAGTACTGAATACGGGTGAGCCTGCCGGGTTGCCTGAAAGCACACTCCTGCGTGCTGTAGAGCGGGGACGATTCAAAATCCTGCTCAAGCACCGGCCCGAGATCGATCAGAAGAGTGACGGCCTGTTCGATCTGCAACTCTCCGGACATGCCCACAAGGGTCAAATATTCCCTTTCACCTTACTGGTCCGGCTGAAATACCCGGTCATTGACGGAACCGCAACGACCGCTGCCGGCGCCCAGCTCCACGTCAGCAGGGGAAGCGGCACATGGGGGCCTCCATTGCGTTTTATGGCACCGCCTGAAGTTACCATCATAGACGTAGTTCCGGCTGATTGATTAATTATCTAAGATATTTTGCCACAGCCCGATTGTGTTCATCGATAGAAGCTGAAAACTGGTGGGTGCCATCCTTTCGGGCGACAAAATAGAGATAATCGGTCTGGGCGGGGGACATGGCAGCCCTGATGGAATCCGCCCCTGGATTGCCGATCGGGCCGGGCGGGAGTCTGGGGATTACATAGGTGTTGTACGGCGTGTGGCGCTCTATGTCGGCCTTGGTCACTTTTCCGGCAAAAGCCCTCACCGAGTAAACCGCCGTGGGATCGCTTTGCAATGGCATTCCCAATTTCAGTCGGTTATAGAAAACCGAAGCAATCAACGGTTTTTCGTCCGGAGAAACCGCTTCCTTCTCGATGATCGAAGCCAGGGTGATGATCTCCGGGCGTGAGAGTTCGATATTGCCGCCCTCTCCTTCCAACTTGCCATATACTTTGTTGAATTGTCCCACCATCTCTTCGATCAGCTGTTCCGGGGTTTCATTTCGCTGCAGGTTGTAGGTAGCTGGATAGAGGTAACCTTCCACACTGCCGGCATGAATGCCCAGACGATCCAGTAAATCCTTATCACGGCATTTTTCCAGGAATTCATCTTTTGGGAAATATCCGTTTTGCTCCAACAGATCGGCCGCCTGAAAAATGGAATATCCTTCAGGCAAGACGAATCTCCGGTAATCCACATCACCGCTTACTACCTTATGCAAGATTGCCTCCGGGTCCATGGCGTCCGTGAATCGGTAGTCACCGGCCTTGAGCCGCCTGGACTCCCCCCGTAACCGAGCAACCAGGATAAAGTGCCATGAACTGCGGATAATACCGGCCGACTTCAGCTCCGCGGCCAGTTTTCTGATACCGCTGCCAGGAGGAAACGAACAATCGTAAACGATTTTGCCGCTGCCGGGTGGCACGTACAAACAGAACAGATACCAGCAAAGCAAGAGCAGGAAACAGATACGAACAAGGTAAATGGCGATAGATTTCGGGGTGGCTGTGAAGGGACGCATTGAATGCATTATGGTTATAAATTCGCCTCCAGTCAAGCCCAAGGGCAGACCTTGACTTCGACCGCGAATGTTGCTACAAAAGCCCAGCGAGAGACCTATGACCTACCCGGAACAGATCAACCTGCCCTTCAATTTTTCTGCCATCAAAGATGCCTTTGAAATGCGACATCCTTCTGCCAATGAGCCTTCTGGACCGGGCTACTGGGCCATCATCCAGGGCAACAACGTGGTACTGACCCAGGGTGACAATGGCCTGTCCCTGCCGGAAGGAGACCTGCCGGGCTGGCTTGTCTCCAAGCAGGCTCTCATCTGCATCGGCCTGTGGCGCGGCAAGCCGCTGTACGCCATTACGGTTAGCACCCAATTGACCCTGGAGCCGCCCTTTACAGCCGAACCATTCAATGCAGCCGAGGATCGGATGGACCCGGCGACCATGACGCTGGCCGGGTTGGCCAAACAGATCCTTCATTGGGAGCGGCAAAGCCGGCATTGCTCAGTCTGCGGGTCAGAAACCGAGCCCATCCCCGGAACATGGGGCAAAAAATGCTGCGGGTGCAACGCAGAGCACTTCCCCCACATCCACCCCTGCGCCATTGTGCTGGTCAGACGCGGTAACGAACTGCTTATGACCCGCAAGGCTGAATGGCTGCCTGGCAGATACAGCCTGGTGGCGGGTTTTTTGGACTTCGGCGAATCATTGGAGGAATGCGCCATCCGGGAGGTTCGCGAGGAAACCGGCATCGAGATCAAGAACATACGTTATGTGGGAAGCCAGAACTGGCCCTTCCCAGCCCAACTGATGGCCGGCTTCACAGCCGACTATGCGGGTGGTGAGATCAAGGTTGACCCTTCCGAACTAGAGGACGCCAAATGGTTTAGAGCCGATGCCCTTCCCTCGCTCCCGCCACACAGGAGTATTGCACGGCATATCATCGAAACTTATGGCCGAAAGATCCTGGCCGGATCTTCACCTGCAAACGTCTGACCGGCAAAGGAGCTGTAAAATGGAATACCAGGACATCATAAATTTTCATGGCCACTCCTGCCCGGGTCTGGCGATCGGTTACCGCATGTCCCGTGCCGCCATGGCAGCGCTTGACGCCATACGCGCCTGTGACGAAGAACTCGTGGCAATCGTCGAGAACGATGCCTGCGGCGTGGACGCGGTGCAGTGCGTGACTGGCTGCACCTTTGGTAAGGGCAACCTTATATTCCGGGATTACGGCAAGCAGGTTTACAGCTTCTACTCCCGCTCGACCCGACGCGGGATACGGATTGCCTATCACCGGGAGAAGATTCCGGCGGAGCTGCATGGCAACCGGGTCCATCTTGCCGAGTACCTTCTGGGTGCCCCTGACGAAGCCATTTTATCGGTAACGCCTATCGTCGTCGATGAACAGGAACCTGCCAGGATACGCAACTCCGTCATCTGCCCAATCTGCGGCGAAGCTGTCATGGAAACCCGGCTCCGCGAGTTCAATGGGCAATTGACCTGCATCCCCTGCGCACAGGGCGATTCCATGGCAACTGCCACTGACTGATCAAGCAACGCAACTGAGCCGCAGCATTCCACCACAAACAAAAAGGGCAACCGCACTGCATGGCGGATGCCCTTTTGACTATCTTATGCCGCAACATACTTATTTCATCAGCAGCATCTCCATCAAATTATGCCCATCAGCGGCCAAACCGGTTGCCTTGGCCTGCTCCTCGTCATAAAAGGCTGCGCCGTTACCATCCCCTTCCCCGCCGCGATAAATTATGAACGGAACCTGTTCGGAGGTATGTGTCATCAGGTGTACCGGCGTGGGGTGGTCCGGGGTGCAGAGGATGGCATAATCGCCGTATTTCTTGATCCCCTCCAGAACGGTCCCCACGACAAGACGGTCGAAATCCTCTATGGCCTGAATTTTGTGATCCAACCTGCCCGAGTGCGAAGCCTCGTCAGGTGCCTCGACATGCACATAAACGAAATCGTGATCCTCCAGGGCGGCCAGGGCAGCCTGGGCCTTGCCGAGATAATTGGTATCGATATAACCTGTTGCTCCCTCAACATTGATCACGTCCAGACCGGCGCAAATGCCGATCCCCTTGATCAGATCAACTGCCGAGATGACAGCTCCGGAGAGGCCGAATTTTTCGCGGAAGCTGTTTATATGGGGCATTTTGCCATGCCCCCAAAGCCATATCGAGTTAGCCTGGGGTTTGTCCTGTTCCTTGCGTTTTTTGTTGACCGGATGATCATGCAAAGCCATCTGGGCGTGGTTCATGATGTTGATGATCTTGTCGGCGCCATCACCAGTGGGCATAAACTCCAGTATAGCCTTACGAGTGATATCATGGGGAGGAACAGCCTTCAGGCCATCCATGCCGCCACGCCAGACCAGCAGATGGCGGTAGCCGACACCGGGATGAAACTCGAACTCTTCATTGCCGAGTTCCTTTTGCAGCATTGCCACGAGTTCGCGCCCTTCTTCGGTGCTGATGTGGCCGGCGGAAAAATCCTCCATATAAAGCCTGCTGCCATGGGGACGCAGTGTCACCAGATTCATGCGAAAAGCCACATCATCCGGCCCCAATGCAATCCCCATACTAATCGCCTCCAAAGGAGAACGTCCGGTATAGCAATTGCTCGGGTCATAACCGAAAACCGAAAGGTTGGCGACGTCGCTACCCGGCGGCAGACCATCTGGTACGGTCTTGGCCAGACCTACCTGCCCATGTCGGGCCATGAAATCCATGTTCGGCGTTGTTGCCGCCTTAAGGGGCGATTTATCGCCCAGTTCGCTGTATGTGACATCCGACATTCCGTCGCCGAGGAGGATGATGATCTTCATGAAAACCTTTCTTGAGGTAGACTGGTGTAGTGGGTATATTAGTTTCCTAATCATCCCCTTGTCAACCATCAAGGCCTTTATTTCCGTACAAAAATTTCCTTGGCCAGATTCGTATCAATGGCAAATTCGGAAAACCCGACCCTGAAGATATGGGAAGGGGAAGCCTGAACCAGAACGATCCGGTTTCCAGGCAGCACCCCCATGGCCATCAGCTTCTGCATCTTCTTGCTGTCATCGGTCTGTATATAGGCGATTTCCCCTTCCTGGCCCGACTTGAACTCGGTCAGGGGCACAACCCCCAGATCACCCAAGGCTCGGGCCTCGGTGCAGCAATCTCCAGGCGGTATCGGCTTGCCGTGGGGACAGGTTGATGGGTGATTGAGCATGGTGCAGACCTTGGTGTCCACACCTTCATTCAGAAGGTGCTCAAACTGGCAGGCCTTATAGTCCCCTGCCTCACCACGGATGTTGAGCACGTCCATCATCAGCCTCTCGGCCAGACGATGGCGGCGAATGGTCATACGCCCCTCGTTTCTGCCTTCCGGTCGAAAGTAGACCATGCCCTGGCGCACCTCTACCATGGCATTGGCAGCCAATTCCGCATAGGCCGGATCATCCAGGGGGATACTGAACTTTTCGGGATCCAGGAAGGCACGCCCTTCTTCCTCCACGTTTATCCAGAGCGCTTCCAGGATCTCTTCGGCTTTTTCGGATAACTTCATATAAATCTCCTTGTCCCCGGCCATGTCGCACGGCGGCTAATTAACAAAGTGGCCAGCCCTGTACATAACGATTTGTCTCTGCATCTTGCGATGAAATTATCTTCATATTCAATGGCAGGTTATGATTTTTGTTTCAATATTTTTTTTAGCTTGCCTAGAAAAACCGGTTCCAGGGGGTTTTTGTAGTTGCAGCGCGGGCAATGGATGCTGTGACATCCCCCAGAGCACCCGCCGCACCCCTGCTTGCCCTCGTCCACGTTGAATTCATGGCCGCAGAATCCGCATTTCATGAGAGTACACCCGACACCATCAGAAACTCGTTGAGCACATAACCACTACCAAAGGCCACCAGGCTTACAAATACCCCGATGGCACCAGCCACCTTCCAGCCCCGTTCTTTCTTCATGATCAGGAACTGGGCCACGCACGGGATAAAAAGTGTCAAAGTAACGGCAGCCACTGTCAACTGACGTGCGTTCAGCAGTCCCTTGGTCTGAAGGTCGTATAGCCCGGCCGCACCGTAGTCGCGTCGGAAAAAACCGAAAATGAAGGCAACCGCTGCTTCCTTGGGTAATCCGATGGACGCCATCAACGGGGTCATGGCATCGATCATCTTGACAAAGAAGCCGGTTACCTTGCCCAGCCAAAGCAGTACCGAAGCCAGTACAAACAGCGGCAGGATTTCGAGGAAATACCACTGCATGCGGGTGTATGTCTTTGTAATTACATTGCCTAACTGTGGCAAACGCATGGGAGGCAACTCCATGTAAAACATGGGTGGCTCACCCGGTAAAATCTTTGCTGCCAAAAGTCCCACAACAATAAAGAGCAGCACAAGGCTAAAGGCCCACACAGCCAACGCGCCTGGTTCTTTGGACAAAAGCGCCAAAATGACACCGATCTGGGCCGAACAAGGAATGGCCAAGGCCAACAGCAAGGTGGCGATAACCCGTTCACGGACCGTTTCAAGGGTACGGGTTACCATGGTGGCCATGGTGTCGCAACCGAATCCAAGGACCATGGGTATCACTGCCCTGCCGCTCAGGCCGAAGCGCTTGAAAACACGGTCTACCAACAGCGCCAACCGCGGGAAATAACCGGTATCCTCCAGGAATGAGAAAAATATGAAGAACGTGGCCACGATGGGCAGGATAATACCGACCGCGTAGCGGATGCCAAGGGTGATGATGCCGTATTCGCCGACAAACAGCTCCTGGATGATCTGCCAGGGGATAAGTTGTTGCACGACACCGGTAATCCAAGGATTAAAATGCTCTTTGAAGCCCTTTGTTTCCAGAAGATCCACCAGAGTTCCGGCGCCAAAGCTGCCGACAAACTTGTAGAGGCCAAAATACAGTACGATACATAAAAGCGGGATACCGGTCATTGGCTTTATTGACAGGTTCGAAAAGCGCTCTGCCCAGGTTACCACTCGTTTTTCCGGTGCCGAGAAGACATCCTGGATTAGTTTCCGGACAATTTCCTTGCGTTCCAAAGAAAGATCAAGGTGAAACGATTCGCGCCGCTGGAAAGCGATTTCCCGCACCTTTTCGTTGATAGCCCCATAACCGTCACCTTCATTGCCACGAACCAGTTCGATTATCTCCTCGTCTTGCTGTAGCAGGAGCAATGCCAGTGCTCGGCGGGAAAGGACGTATTCTCCCCGCATCAAGCCTGCCACCACACCGATATCGTTCTCCAGCAGGCGACTGTAGTTGAAGCGTTGCGAACTGGCGGACTCGCGGCGGTATTCGGCCACGGCCTTGCGAATTTCTTCCAGACCGCGCTTGCGGGCAGTGGCAGCACCGATCACCGGTATGCCGAGCCTCTTGCGCAGCAGTTCAAGATCGATCTTGAGCCCGATCCGTTCGGCCTCATCCATGATGTTGACCACCAGCACGACCGGAAGTTCGGCCTCGATAAGTTGGATGGTCATGGCCAGCATCCGCTCCAGATTGCGGGCATCAAGCACATGCAGCACCACATCTGGCGCCTCGTTCAGCAGGATTTCACGGGCAACCCGCTCTTCCTCGGTGATGGTGTGGATCGAATACATGCCTGGGGTATCGACAACCTGCCATTCTTCTCCTTGGATCAAGGCACTGCCGCGGGTAACCTCAACCGAAGTTCCAGGGTAGTTGGAGACCGTTACATAGGCCCCGGTCAGGGCGTTGAAAAGCACACTCTTCCCTACATTCGGGTTACCAACCAGCGCAGCCACACGCCTTGCGCCGCCAGAACGTACGACCGTTTCAGTTTTTTTACTGCAACATGTTGCCATTGCACTTCCTCGTTTTGCTTTTGAATTTCATTTTCATAATCTTATTAAAAAAACTCCCTCCACTTCAAACCGATTATATGCCTGGATGAAGGACAGGAGGGCGTGACTAACTTCGACAGCAGGCGCAAAGCCCGTAAATTTCGAGCTTGTGGCTTCTGATCAGGAAGCCGTGCCGGAGCGCAATCTCTTTTTGCAATTTTTCGATGGTCTCATCCTCAAACTCGATAATGGCGTTGCAACCTGTACAGACCAGGTGATCGTGGTGTTCACCTGCCAAGACATGTTCGTAACGGGTCTGACCATCGTGCAGCAGTATTTCGCGGGCCAACCCGGCTTCTGCAAACAGCTTCAGAGTGCGGTAGACCGTGGCATGGCCAATGCCGGGATGGCTTGCCTTAACCTTCAGATAAAGCTCTTCAACACTGACATGCTGGTGGGTGGACAGGAAAATATCCAGGATAATATCCCGCTGGCGGGTGGAGCGAAGCCCTTTGTTGGCAGCAAATTCGCTGAAAGCCTTTTTCTTTTCAAGGATCATCACGCCCCCCTTATTGAACATGAATTTCAATATAGTAAAGCGCGTTGATTTTGTCAACGGGATTTTAATGTTTCAGTTGCATAATCCCAACAGTCCGATATTCTTCACACATTGAACCGGAAATGCATCACATCGCCGTCCTTGACAACATATTCTTTACCTTCCAGGCGCATCAATCCCTTTTCCTTGGCTCCGGACTCGCCGTTGCAGGCAATGTAGTCGTCAAAGGCGATCACCTCGGCGCGGATAAAACCCTTCTCGAAGTCGGTATGAATCACCCCGGCCGCTTGGGGAGCCTTGGTGCCGTTGACAATGGTCCAGGCGCGCACCTCTTTCACACCGGCGGTAAAATAGGTGATCAGGCCAAGCAACTCGTAGCCGCTGCGGATCAAACGGTCCAGACCGGCCTCCTCCAAACCCATGTCATGCAAGAACGCCTGCTTTTCTTCTCCGTCCAATTCGGAAATCTCGGCTTCCAGCTTGCCGCAGATGACCACCACCCCAGCACCTTCGGCGGCAGCGATTTCCCGAACCTGGGCCACGAAGGGGTGTTCACCTGCCAGGTCGTCCTCGGCCACATTGGCCACATAAAGTACCGGCTTGTCCGTCAAAAGGTGCATGTCGCGCAGCCAGAGCCGTTCGTCCTCATTCTCGGCAACCCCATGGAGTTTTTTCACCTGTTCCAGCAGTCCCTTGACACGCTGATAGAACGCAACTTCGTCCTTGGCCTTCTTGTCTCCGCTCCGGGCAAATTTATCGGCACGCTGAATCTTTTTCTCCACCGTATCCAAGTCGGCCAGGGCCAGCTCGGTGTTGATCACCTCAATATCGTCCGCCGGCGAGATGCGGCCGCTGACGTGCACTACGTTCTCGTCATCGAAACAGCGTACCACGTGGACTATGGCGTCAACGCCGCGAATATGGCCCAGGAATTGATTGCCAAGCCCCTCACCGGAACTGGCCCCTTTGACCAAGCCAGCGATGTCAACGAATTCGATCGTGGTCGGTTGGATCTTCTGGGGAATAACAATGGCAGAGAGTTGGTCCATGCGCGGATCAGGCACCTGGACGATCCCGACATTCGGGTCGATGGTGCAGAACGGGTAGTTGGCAGACTCGGCGCCGGCAGAAGTAAGCGCATTGAAGATGGTGGACTTGCCCACGTTTGGCAATCCGACGATGCCGCAGTTGAAACCCATGATTTATCCTTCCAGGAAATTTCGATTATTGAACAGGCTCATGGCCTTGGGGAGACCTTCATCCAGCAACATTTCCAACATGTCCAGACCACCGTCTAGAATTCGGGACAGGTGCTCCATCTGGTCCGGAGGTATGTTGCCCAATACGTAGTTTACAGTGTCACCATGGGCCGGCCGGCCTATTCCGATGCGCAGACGCGTGAATTCGCCCTTGCCCAACTGCTCCATGATCGAGCGCAGACCATTGTGACCGCCATGTCCTCCCCCTTGTTTAAGCCGTACAGTCCCAAAGGGGAGATCCAATTCATCATGCACGATAATCAGTTGAGAGATGGGGAGCTTGTAGAACTGGAGTGCCTGCATGATAGACTTGCCCGAGAGATTCATGAAGGTCTGCGGCTTAATGAGTATCAGGCGCTTACCGTTGTGATTCCATTCACCGGTCTGAGCGGAAAAGGAGTTGCGGGTTACGGAGACGTTCTCCAGGTGCGCCAGGCGATCCAAAAAAAGGAAACCCGCGTTGTGGCGGGTCCATTGATATTTGGGGCCAGGATTACCCAGCCCCGCTATGACAAACGTATCCATTAAAAGATGAGATTGGGCCTAGGCCGTCTCGACGGCATCAGCTTCTTCCTTGGCCCTGCCAAGTACACTGACCACCGGAGTTTTGGGGTTATCCAGAATCTTGACTCCCTCAGGCAATACAATTTCATTTACATGTATGGAATGGGCAATCTTGAGCTCGGTGATGTCGATTTCCAGGTGGTCTGGAATTTTCCCCGGCAAACATTCCACATGAAGTTCGTGGTGGGCCAAATCAAGCAGGCCGCCTTCCTTGACACCAACAGCGGTTCCCTTGAGGATTACCGGCACGGTAATGCGCAATTTTTCATTCATGTTGATGCGGTGGAGATCGACATGCTTGTAGGTACCTTTCAGCACGTCACGCTGCAAATCCGCAATGATCGCCATGGACTGATCAAGACTGCCGCCGCCAACCAGGGTTATCAGGTTGTTTTGACCGCCGTCACCAGCCATGGCAGCCATAAGATCCCGGTATTTGATACTCACCGCCACCGGATCCATCCCCTTGCCATACACCACGCCCGGAACCATCTCCTCGCGTCTTAATTGGCGGCTGATACCCTTGCCGGTCTTAGATCTCAGTTCGACGTTCATCTGTTTCTGTTGCATACTGTTCCTCCACTTGTAGTGGCGGGCAATGCCCACCCTGTACGCTCCAATTTAAAAACTCATTATGTCAGTTATTACACAAACAGCGAACTGACCGACTCATCCTCGTGGATACGCCGGATGGCTTCGGCCAGTAGTTCCGCAACAGACAGCATCTTGATTTTTGTCGTGGCCTGCCCCTTGTCTCCCAAGGGGATAGTATCGGTCAGGACAACCTCTTCGATGTCGGAATTATTGATGCGCTCGATGGCCGGACCGGAAAGGACACCGTGGGTAGCGCAAGCAAAGATAGAACTGGCACCGTTTTCCTTGAGCGCCTTGGCTGCCTGGGTCAGGGTACCGGCTGTATCGATCATGTCATCCAAAATGATGGCTACCTTGTCACGGACATCACCGATGAGATGCATTACCTCGGCCACATTGGGACCGGTACGGCGCTTATCTATAACAGCCAGGGTACACCCCAGACGCTTGGCGAATGCCCTGGCCCGCTCGGTGCCGCCGGCATCCGGGGAGACCATGACGATCTGCTCGCCGACAAAGCGCTTTTTCAGGTAATCGAGAATAACCGGTGCCGCATAGAGGTTATCCACCGGAATATTGAAAAAGCCCTGGATCTGTCCGGCATGCAGATCAACTGTTACGACCCGGTTCACGCCGGCAGTTGTAATCAGGTCGGCCACCAGCTTGGCGGTGATGGGTGTGCGCGGGGCCGCCTTGCGATCCTGGCGGGCATAACCGTAGTACGGGATCACGGCTGTTATGGTCGCGGCTGAGGCACGCTTGAGCGCGTCAGTCATAACCAGCAGCTCCATCAAATTGTTATTGGTAGGGGCACAGGTGGATTGAATGACATAGACATCACGTCCACGGACATTCTCTCCGATCTCTATCATGACCTCGCCGTCGGAGAAGGTTCGCACCCTGGCGGTTCCCAGGGGAATGCTGAGACAATCGCAGATTTTCTGGGCGAGTTGCGGATTGGAATTGCCGGAAAAAATCCTGATCTTGTCGCGCATAATATTCAATTCACCTTTCAGCGTAGGGCAATTTAAAGTGGCTGGGGCGCCAGGGATCGAACCTGGGAATGCCGGAATCAAAATCCGGTGCCTTACCGCTTGGCGACGCCCCAATATAATAGCAAATTTCTAACGAATTAAAAGCAATACACTAATTGAACAAAAAACTTTCGAAACAAAAATCCGACTCATATCGTCTCGACCACGACAGCAAACCAGCACGTGCCTTTGACCAGCTCTTCGCGTGCCTGTTCGGCGGTGGAACGATCCGGAAAAAGACCGAAAACCGTTGGACCGCTACCTGACATCATGGCCCCCAGAGCGCCTGAGCGCATCATGGTTGCCTTGATTTCGGCAATAACCGGAAATGCTGGGATGGTCACTGATTCGAGGTCGTTAGAGAGAATGGAGCAAATATCCTCAATTGTGCCGTAAAAATAGGGAAGTTTAGCCAGCTCGTCCCTATTTGTCAACTGCAAATTTCGGTATACCCAGCCCGTGGAGACATGCACCCCCGGATTCACCAGCAACACCCAGGTCGTCGGCATATCCGGCATGGCGCTCAGTTGTTCACCTATTCCTTCAGCCAGGGCGGTCTTTTTGAAAACAAAAAACGGCACATCAGCACCCAATTTCACCCCGATTTCCATGAGCCGCTGGTCTGACATGCCAAGCCCAAGCAGTTCATTCATCCCCATCAGGACAGATGCGGCATCACTGCTGCCCCCCCCCAATCCCGCGGCCACGGGGATGTTCTTGGCAATGGTGATTTCGGCCCCCTGACCGGTACCCGCCATATCGAGCAAAATGCGGGCCGCCTTCCAGGCTATGTTGCCGGGACCGTCAGGCACGCCATTTTTGCCACAGGTAACCGTAATGTCCGGCGTATCGGTCAGAGAGATCGTGATCTCGTCACACAGGTTGACGCGCTGCATGACCATGCGCAGATCATGATAGCCGTCCGGGCGCCGACGAATGACATCCAGGACATAGTTGACCTTGGCTGGGGCTTTTAATGTCAGGCTTTTCACTGGGGCTCCATCGAGAGTTGGCTTAAACCAGGTATAGAGGCACTGTTTTCTAAAACATGCTGGGTGATAAATCAAGTCAAAACTGCTCGACAAGGCTGGACAATTGCTATTGCACCACCTGGCGAGTGACTGTATAGTTATTATTTTGGAATTTCAACACAACTAATCGAGGTAACATATGAATATCAGATTACCCGCGGAATGGGAAGCACAGGACGCCGTTCTGCTGGCTTGGCCGCACGAAGGAACCGACTGGGGCTATATGCTGGACGACGTCCGCCCGGTCTTTGCCGAAATCATCCTCCAGATTGCCCGCTTCGAACGCGTCCTGCTGACAGCCCCTTTTGCCGCCGAAGCTGGAGATTTCCTTGCGGCAGCTGGCGTTGACATGAGCAGGGTCACCATTTTCGAGATGCCGAACAATGATTCCTGGGCGCGGGACTTCGGCCCCATCACGGTGATGTTCAGTGATAAGCCTGTCCTGCTGGACTTCGGCTTCAACGGCTGGGGCCTCAAATTTCCGGCCAATCACGACAATCTGATCACCAAACGCCTCAAGGAGCAGGGTGCTTTAAAACCGAACCTCAAGACCATCGGCCTGATCATGGAGGGAGGCAGCATCGAGAGCGACGGCCTCGGAACCATCCTGACCACGACCGAATGCATGCTCTCCCCAAACCGTAACCCCCAGTTGGACAAGAGCGAGATCGAGCAGGCCATGGCTTCCCTGTTGGGAGCGCGCCGCGTTTTGTGGCTCAACCACGGCTATCTGGCCGGCGACGATACGGATTCCCACGTGGACACCCTGGCACGCATCTGCCCGAACAATGTCATTATTTACACAGCCTGCGACGACCAGAGAGATGAGCATTACCAGGAGCTGAAACTGATGGAACAGGAATTGGAGGCCTTCCGTGCACCGGATGGTTCCCCTTACCGACTGATCCCCCTCCCTTGGCCCAAGGCCCATTTCGATGAGGCGGCCCACCGACTGCCGGCCACCTACGCCAACTTTCTGGCAATCAACGGCGCTGTTCTGGTCCCCACCTACCGTGATAACGACAAAGATCAGCTGGCCATGGAACGGATCGGGCAGGCTTTCCCAGGCCGCCAGGTCATCGGCATCGATTGTTTGCCGCTCCTCGAACAGCATGGTTCGCTGCACTGCGTAACCATGCAACTTCCCGAAGGGGTGCTGGCATGAAGAGCGTCAAGGCCGCACTGATCCAGCAGACATGCTCCTGTGACAGCACTGCCACTCTGGAAAAATCGGTCGACATGATTACCCGCGCAGCCGCTTCCGGTGCGATGCTGGTCGTACTGCAGGAATTGCACAAGGGACCATATTTCTGCCAGACAGAAGACCCTGCCCTATTCGATCTGGCCGAACCGGTCCCGGGACCATCGTGCGAGGCTTTGGGGAAACTGGCACGCGAATTGGGTGTTGTGATCGTCAGTTCGCTCTTCGAACGCCGTGCACCGGGCCTGTACCACAACACCGCCGTGGTGTTTGAAAAAGACGGCACCATTGCCGGCACCTACCGCAAGATGCACATCCCGGACGATCCGGGGTTCTACGAAAAATTCTACTTCACGCCGGGCGACCTGGGCTTCAATCCGATCAAAACCTCTCTGGGAACGCTGGGGGTTTTGGTCTGCTGGGACCAGTGGTATCCCGAAGCTGCCCGGTTAATGGCCCTGGCCGGCGCGGACCTGCTGATCTACCCAACCGCCATCGGTTGGGACCCGGCCGATACCGCAGAAGAACAAAATCGCCAAAGGGATGCCTGGATCACGGTACAACGGGGCCATGCCATTGCCAACGGCCTGCCGCTCCTGGCGGTCAACCGGGTCGGCTTCGAGCCGTCAAGCCAAAATCTTGAAACAGGGATCAGATTCTGGGGGAGCAGCTTCGCGACCGGGCCACAGGGCGAGGTCCTGGCCGAGGCGTCGCAGGACAGGGAAGAGATCCTGCTGGTGGATATCGATATGAAGAGGAGCGAAACAGTCAGGCGCATCTGGCCGTTCCTTAGGGATCGACGTATCGATGCCTATGGGGATCTGCTGAAAAGATACCGGGATTAAGACAACAAAACTTTGAAACCACGAAGGGCACGAAGACTAAAAGCATTTCTTACAAGGATTCCTTTCATCCTGGCCCAAATTGATTTGTAATCTTTCCTTCGTGTCCTTCGTGATTAATCGGTGACATTAATGCCCCTGCACGAAAAAGAGATCCTGGAGGCCCTCTCCAGCTCCCGCATCCTGACCTCCATGATCACCCCGGCGGTGCTCATCTCGGCCTGCGGCACCCTTATCTTCTCCACCTCATCCCGACTGGGGCGCATCTTCGACCGGGTCAACGTGATGAAGGGCGAGATCGAATCCATTTTGGCCGGTAAGCTGGACTTCCCTGAGGAACGGATGGCGTTCATCTCGGAGCAAATCAGATGCGCCAAGAAAAGGGCGGCACTGATTCAGAAATCAATGGCCGCCCTGTACACTGCTACTGCGCTCTTTGTTGCCGCCAGCCTGGGCATAGCTGTCAACGTAGCCTACGGCAACCCAGATCAGGGCTGGATTCCAACCCTGATCGCCCTCACCGGCGGCCTGTTCCTCTTTGCCGCCTCGGCACTCCTGCTCTACGAAAGCCGCTTCAACCTGATCTTCGTTGTCCGCAACATCGATTATGTAAAGTTCCTGGAAAAGCAAGCGAACGAGCAGGACAAAAATATCCCAGACTGAACCTTCCTACCCCTTCAACCCCGCCTCTTTGGCTAAAGCACTCCAAGCCGGCAGGCTCCGTTCGATGACCTTCATATCCACGCAGTAGGCGATACGAAAAAAGCCCGGCGCGCCGAAACCTGCCCCGGGTACCAGCAGGATATGGTGTTTCTGGGCCAGCTTGACAAAGACTACGTCATCGGCCAGCGGCGACTTGGGAAAGAGGTAGAAGGCGCCGTCAGGCTTTACCATCTCGAAGCCCATGGCGGTCAATTCATTCACCAGCAAGTCACGCTTGGCCTGGTAGTCGGCAATATCCACCGACTCGTCCTGCAGCTTGGCCACCAGCCGCTGCATGAGCGCCGGCGCATTGACGAAACCAAGCACCCGGTTACTGAAGACCGCCCCTTCCATGAACTGCATAACCGTGTCCATGCGGGGATTGGCCGCCAGGTAGCCGATCCGTTCCCCCGGCAGGGCCAGGTCCTTGCTGTGGGATGTAACAATGATCGAACTTTCGATCAGCGGGAAGATATTGGGAACATGTTTGCCATCGTAGGCAATCCTGGCGTAGGGCTCGTCGGAGATGACATATACCAGGTGGCCGTTATGTTTGTGGACTCTTTTGACTACTTCTCCAAGCTTCCGCAGACTCTCCTCGGGGTAAATTACGCCAGTGGGATTATTGGGGGAGCAGATGATGATGGCCCGTGTCTTGGGTGTCAGTGCCTTTTCAATGGCGTCGATATCCAACTGGAAGCTCGCGTGATCGGTCCAGACCTCCACCGGCACGCCCCCGTGATTATCGATGTAGAATTTGTATTCCACGAAATAGGGGGCCAGGATGATGACCTCCTCACCGGGGTTCAGGATAGTCTTGAGCACCACATTGAGTGCGCCGCCGGCCCCGCAGGTCATGACCACATGGTCGGCCGTGACGTCCAATCCCGATTGACCGGCAAGCTTTTCCGCCACAGCGGCACGGGTCTCGCCATACCCGGCGTTGTTCATGTACCGGTGCATACCGGGGAGCGGATGCTGCGCCAGGGCTAGGAACTCCCGCTGGAAGGCCTCGGGCGGCTCCACATCCGGATTCCCCAGGGTGAAGTCATAAACGCTTTCGGCTCCGAACTCCTGGCGCAGTCGCTCACCTTCCTCGAACATCCGGCGAATCCAGGATGACTTGGAAATCTGGGCGGCGATCTTCATGGCAATGGCCATAACTGTTCCCTCCGTGTATGATAATAATTAGAAAGAGTCGTAATCGGTTGGATAATACAAACGAATTTCGGAGAACTCAATGGAAATTCCGCACTACCCGGCAGCACGCCCGCTCGACATGGCCGACAAATCGCTGCTGGACCAACTCTTAAAACAGCTCCAGCCCAGGGTGTCCGAACTGACCTTTGCGGGGCTGTTCCTGTTTCGGCGCGCCCACGACTATCGACTGACCAGGGTGTACGACTCTCTGGTGGTGCTGGGCAATGGCTATGATGGCAGGCCCTATATCCTGCCCCCCATGGGTGGGGATGTGGCCGGAGCATTGGCTGCGCTGTTTGCCGACGAATGGGAACTTTACGGCTCGGATGAAGCATTCACGGCACAATACCTGACCGGAAGCGGGCTTGCGGTGAGCGAGGAACGGGATTCGTTTGACTATTTATACCTGCGGGAAGAACTGGCCACCCTGCCCGGCAACCGCTTTCACAAGAAAAAAAACCGGATCAACTATTTTACCAGCCGCCACAACCACGAAATTGATCTCTATGCTGCCAAACACCGCTGCGGTTGCCTGACGCTGCTGAACACCTGGTACAAAATGGCGGAGCGCGAGGAAAATGTTTCCCTGGACCTGGAACTGGAGGCAACGGCAGAGGCGCTGACCACGGCCGAGGCATTGGGGTTGGAGGGGATCGTCATACTGGTGGAGGGCGAGGTCAGGGCTTTTGCTCTGGGGGAACGGCTCAACAGCGAAACAGCAGTCTGCCATTTCGAAAAGGCCGACCCCTTCATGGAGGGGCTGCCCCAACTGGTGAACCGGGAGTTTGCGGCCCGTCTGTTCACGGACTGCCGGTATCTCAACCGCGAACAGGACCTGGGCGAACCGGGCCTGCGCACCGCCAAGCTCTCCTATCATCCCGTGGAACTGGTAAAGAAGTACCGGGTGCGGCGCGATTGAACCTTTAATTTTTGACCTGAAAATAAAGATTCCTGCCGGATTCACCTTTAATATCGACCAAAAATTTATTACCCGGGGAAACCAATGGACCAATGGGGTCACCCATTAAAAGGCTGCTCCCAGAGGCTGCTCTTGGTTGAAAGTGCTATAGCAGCATCAAAGTTAATCGAAAAAGCGTCCCTCCTTCTTCCGATGTTGTAAAATCGACCTTACCGCCCAAAACTTTTTCCCCGAAGAACTTCATCGAATAGGTACCAAGGCCGTGTCCAACCCCCTCCTTGGTGGTAAAATTCCGCTTGAAAATCCTGATGGCATGCTCTGCCGGAATCGGTTTCCGGTTCCAGACGCAGAATGAGATACTGTTGCCCTCCTCCGTGGTAAACACCCTGATCTCTCCCCCCGGTTCGGTTGCTTCGAGAGCGTTCGTGACCATGTTGACGAGGATGCGTTCTACAATGGCAGGATCGGTCCGTAAGCTCGTCGATTCTGCATCTTTTGCAATGGTGAGTTTTTTTGCCAAGCGCACAGGGTGAACATCAAAGGTTTCCTTCAGGTCATCCAGAAGTGCGTTCACGGAAACAGTGCAATAGCACGGCTGATAAACATGGGATATTGAATTGGCAAGGGTCTGTTGCATGGATAATTCTTGAACGGTCCGCAGAATGAGCTTCTGTATCTCGGAGAAGCGCTTGGCATCCCAGGTGCCTTTGCGTTGAAATAAATCGCCCTTGACAAGCAGGGCGGTCATCAGGTTACTGATGTCGTGGAAAAAGGTTTTTTCCAGGTTGGCCCGTTGTTGCTGTGTGCTGACATCATTGAGAAACATCAGGACATATTTCTTTTCCTCAATCTCCAAAGGACAACAGCGAACCTCGAAAAAGAGATCCACCTCCTTGCCGCCCTTCTCTACCGTCAGTGAGCAGGTCCTCTCCTGCGACTGGTTGCTGGTCAGTGCTGCCACGATGGCAATAACTGCTCCGCAGGTTGCGCAATAGGGGGATGTGCCGCATCCGCCAGGCATCTCGTGGGCATGGATGCAGTGAATATATTCACCCGGCCGAAGCCCGAGAACTGCCCCGGCATCTTCTATCCCCATCATCTTCAGGAACGATTCATTGACGGCTAGCAACTGCCGCTGCTCGTTGAGGACTGCAAACAGACCGTTTGCCACATACATCAACCCGTCTACAAGGGGATTATGAGAAATTGCCGATACAGCCGCATCCAATTCAATTTTAGATGCACGTTCGGGGGGTGCAAAATAAGTCTTTTTGCTTGAAACTCCTGTCCTAGAGGTTTGGTCATTTGTTGCCATTCGGCACCCCGACAGTCTTTATAAATATCTTTATTGTGAGCAAAACTATAGTTATATATATTGTATTTTAGCAAGCAATTGTCGTGTCATTACGTGAGCTAGATCACTGTTTGCTCGTTTTGAATCGCTCCTGGTTAGCACCTTGCAGCAAGTGGCCCACACAGACTGGGCCATTTAGGTACGATATATGCGCCGACTGTTGCGTAGATTAGGTATGACATTATGTGCGGCATCTGCCTTGCAGGGCTGCATTTCTATCCATGCGCCATTGACGGCAGACAAGGATTATCCTGTCGCCTGGGGGGAGCTGATACCACTCGGACCGGACTGCACGTCCCTGGACGGGACCTATCAGAACAGTGGAATCACCATCGATGCCAAGGGTGTTGCCCACCCTGTGCGACTGACCGCGGTACTTGATATCGAAAGCAATGCCCCCACGGTAACGTTGCTGGTCCGTACGCGTCAACAGGATCGCAACGGAGACAGTTTTGTCACCCTCGGTGCCGTTCCAAACGACAGCCCCCATGCCATTCACGAACTCGAGAACTGCTATTGCATCAAACAGACCTTGGCATGTACCCAGCTAAACGAAACATACTGGTCGGTGCCCAATTTCGGGCTGGGCGGTTCACAAAGAAATTTTTACCTGGCGCTTTCCCGGGACCGGGCCCTGATTGCCAAGCTTCAGAACTACCATCTTGACATAATGCTGGCGATCCCTATTTTCGGCATACAGGAACCATGGGCGCGGTTCAACTGGGTTGAGAAGTAACTGGGCCGCTGCTTCCAAAGGGAACCCTACCCGTAAAAACAACAAACTTGTTGCACTTGCTGAAAAAATATAGTAAAAAAGCTGTTCTTTCAAAGACGGCCCAGGCCGCATCTCCTTGCTCCGGGTAGGACCGGGGCTCGAAAACCGTGAGGAGGAACACAACATGAGGAAGTACGAAACCATTTACATCCTCCAGCCGGACCTTAGCGAAGACGAGATCAAAGTCATCGCCGACAAGGTTCAGGATGTGATCGCATCCTACAAGGGTGACTTTCACCGGCTGGAAGACTGGGGCATCAGAAAGATGTCCTACCCCATCAGGAAATCCGTTCGTGGACGCTATCTGTACCTGCGTTACGACGGCGGCAGGGAACTGATTGCCGAGCTGGAGCGGCGTCTCAGGCTTGACGAAAAGGTGCTGCGCTACCAGAGCGTCAATATCACGGATCTGCCGGAGAAGCCTTTGGCAGAGAAGAAGGCACCCGTGGTCGAGCTGGAGGCTGCTGAAGGCACCGAAGCACCCACTACCCCCGTTGAAACGGCTAACGAATAATTTCCTGGAGGATAACAACAATGGCTGACGAAAGACCCACAACCTATCAGAGACCATCAAGCGGCCCCGGTGGCCCGCGTAAGAAGCGTCCCTTTCAGCGCAGAAAGGTTTGCCGTTTCTGTGCCGAGAAAAACCTGACCATCGATTACAAAGAGCCACGCACCCTGCGTTACTTCATCTCCGAGCGCGGCAAGATAGTTCCCCGCCGCATTTCGGGCAACTGCTCAAAACACCAGAGGGAGATAACCGAGGCCATTAAGCGCGCCCGCAACTTGGCCCTGTTACCAATCGCATCGAATCACGTACTCCCTTAACATCAGCTGCATGAGTGTGATCAAGCAAACCAACACCGTTGCGGCACGGCTCGGCGCAGCCGCAGTTGGTACGGCTGCTTCGTTCACCCTGTTCGCCGCATACATGGTAATACCACCAGCAGGCTTTTTCTTAAGTCTGCTGGCGCCATTACCGGCAGTTTTTTCCCGCTTTGGCTATGGCCGCAGCACAGCACTGATCATCACCCTCCTGACCACCACCCTGATGACTGCGGTGTTCGGCATCCAGGCCGGGGCGCTTTATCTGCTGCAGTGCGCCGTGATAGCCCTGCTGCTGCCGGAATTCCTGGCAAGAGGGTTCAACGCATCCAGGGCGATTGCCTGGACAACAGCGGCAAACTTACTGCTTATTGCCTCTGTGGCCCTGGCGTATGCCATCACCAGCGGACAGAATATTCACACGCAGGTGGTGAATGAGATAAACACCAGCATTACCCAGGCCATTGGCATCTACCAGAAAGCCGGCGTCAAGGGTGATGAGCTCGATCTTTTGAAACAGTCCATGACCAGGGCCGCTGAGTTGGTCGTAAAAATCTACCCGGCTCTGACTACGCTCTTTCTGATTGCCATATCGAGCTGCAACCTGGCCCTTGTCAAACGGTTTTCCGTTAAACTTGGTGCCGATCTGCGGGTGGGCGAATTCAGAGAGTTCAAGAATCCCGAACTCTTGATATGGCTGCTGATAATCGCCGGGTTTGCCATGATGGCTGGCAATCCGATCATAACGATCCCGGCCCTGAATGTAGTCATTATTGTTGCAGCACTTTATTTTCTGCAGGGCCTGGCAGTCGTAATCACCATTATAAACCGCCAGACCCTGGCCAGAATATTAAGAATGATGCTGTTTTTTATGTTGTTGATTCAACCCTATCTTGCGGCTCTGATAGCAGCAATGGGGATATTCGACTTGTGGGGTGATTTCCGCACCCCCAGAAATAAAGAAAACCTGTAAAATCAGGCTTGAAAGGAGAGTAACATGAAGGTCATTCTAAAGGAAAACATCGAGACCCTCGGCCACATCGGCGACATCGTCAAGGTTGCACCAGGCTACGCGCGCAACTACCTGCTCCCCAAGGGTTTGGCTGTCGAAGCTACCGAGAAGAACGCCAAGGCGCTGGAGCACGTCAAGCGCCAAATGGCCTACAAGAAAGACAAGGTCACTGAATCGGCCAAAATCCTCGCAGCCAAGCTTGAGGAAATTTCTATCGAACTGCTTCATCAGGCAGGCGAAGGCGGCAAACTGTTCGGTTCGGTTACCAATATGGAAATTGCGACTTTCCTCAAGGACAAAGGCTTTGATATCGACCGCAAGAAGATCGTACTTGCCGACCCGATCAAACAACTCGGAGAATACGTCATTCCGGTGAAAGTCCATCCGGAAGTAACTGCCAACATCAAGGTTACTGTCAAAGCCAGCTAAATCGACTGGCCATGATCCTAACTTCCATCAGCCTGCCGTTATCGCGGCAGGCTTTTTCATTTCATGCCGTTACAGGATCCATCCCGCAAATACGTGCCTAACCTACTGTTCGGCATGCACTCCCATATTTGACCTAAACTCTATGATTGCCTCATCTCAAGGTTGACAATCGCCGGCTCAGAGGAGAAAATGAAAAATCTTTACGGAGGCTTTTCGTGGATACCATTCTGCTCGAAGTAATAGTTATCTGCATAATGATAGTGTTGAACGGTTTTTTTGCCTGCTCCGAATTTGCCATTATCTCGGTACGCAAAAGCCTCATTGCCAGGCTCGTGAGCGAGGGAAGCGAACAAGCTCAAATCATTGAAGATCTTCAAAAAGATCCGCACCGCCTGCTGGCACTGGTTCAGATCGGCGTTACCGTTACCGGCGCCACCGCCTCCACCATTGCCGGCATCATTGCCGTAAACAGCGTGCGCCCCTGGCTGCAACACCTTGAAAACGATTTTCTGCGTCATGCGGCAGAACCGGTGGCCGCCACCAGCATGGTTGCCATCATCTCCTATCTCCTGCTTATCTTGGGTGAACTGGTACCCAAAGCCATTGGCCTGCAATATGCCGACACCATCGCCCTACGGGTCGCTCGGCCAATCAATTTTCTCTCCCGGGTAGGTGCCATCCTGGTTGGAGTCCTGACCATCTCCAGCAAAACAGTACTGAAGCTACTGCGCATCAAGTCGGAGCGCGAGGCGTTCATCACCCGTGAAGACGTCCAGCATATCGTTGCCGAAGGCCATGAAAGCGGAGTCTTCAGTGAAACCGAGCAGGAATATATCCGCAATGTCTTCGAATTCACCCACACCTGTGTCCGCGAGGTAATGGTGCCGCGCACCCGTATTGTCGGGCTGGACCTGGAAGCACCGAGCGACACCCTGATCAACATAGTTCTGGACAACATGTACTCACGCTATCCGGTCTATCGAAACGATATCGAAGAGATCGTGGGTGTTGTGCATGGCAAGGACCTGCTGGGACGTTTGGTGGCCGGCGAAAAATTCGACCTGGCCGCCGTCATGCGACCTCCGGTCTATGTACCTGAAGGGAAAAAGGTTAATGAACTTCTGAAGGAGATGCAACGCACCCACAACCAAATGGCCCTGGTGGTGGACGAATACGGCGGCCTGAGTGGCCTGGTCACCACCGAGGACCTGATTGAGGAACTGGTCGGAGAGATCCAGGACGAGCATGACACCGTTGAAACCGGGACGATCCAGCGCCTCCCCAATGGTGTGCTGCTGGTTGACGGATTGTTGTCGATCTTCGATCTGGCCGAGGTCATCTCGGTAAAACTTGAAGACAATCTGCCATACGACACCGTTGCAGGGATGATACTGCACGAGCTGGGGCAGTTTCCTGCCCGTGGAGAGAGTACACAATGGCACGGCTATCGTTTCGTTTGCGATGAAGTTACCCGCGTTGCCATTCTCAAAGTGCGCATCATTCCGGAGAGTAAATGAAGCTTACCAAAACAAAACGCACCTATATAAAGCTTTCCGGACTTTTCTTCTTGCTTCTGACAGCCAGCCTCATAGGATTGGCGGCCTTCCTACCCCGCCTGATCGACATAAATGATTACCGCGACAATATCATGTCCACCTTGCAGCAATCGCTCCACCGGAAGGTCACCTTTGGCACCGGTGTTTTTTCGATGTATTTCGGTCCTTCCTTTATCTTCGAGACCGTCACCATCAAAGAGCCGGACGGCAGCAACGATTTCGTCAAGGCCAAACGGATCACCGTGCGGCTGGCCCTGCTCCCCCTGCTGGAAAAGAAGGTCGTGCTGAGAGAGCTTACCCTGGAAGGCGTCGGCGTCAATCTGGTACGGGACAGCGATGGCAGACTGAACATCGACGACCTGCTCAAACCCCAACCTGGAGCGACACCGGTCTCTTTCAAAAAGATTCGGATCAAAAACGGGACCCTGCAGTGGTATGACATGGCCATCCAAAAGAATGGTTTCCGGGACAGGATCGATAACCTCGATCTTTCCCTGGACAACTTCTTGCGAGGCCACAAAGGGAATTTCAAGATCTCCTGCGAACTGCCAAAATCCGCAGGCACGGCCGGTAAAATTTCTTTATCCGGATCCGCAAGGCTTCCAGCAGGTACAACCCCACTATCCGAAACCGATATCAATGCCAATGTCGATATTAAGCAGGCCGAAATCGGGCGTTTCTGGCCCTACTACGGCCGGTTCATCCCCTTTGGCAACCCAGGCGGACGTCTTGATATCGCCGGCAATTTCAAGGGCAAGCTGCGGGAATTCAGCTCTAAGGGGAAAATCCACTTGAACGGCGTCGCCGTGACCTGGCCGACCATATTTCACCATGTCGTCAATCCCCGCACGGCACAGCTGGACTATGAGTTCAAGCTGACCGGCAACAACATAGACATGCCCGCACTGCAATTTTCGGCCGAGGGCTTCAAAATAAAAGGGAGCTGCCAACTCCGGGATATCACCTCAAAGGACCTGCATATTACCGCCAGGGGTGCGACAACGCCCTTCAAGCTGGAAGGACTGCGCCAATGGATTCCGTACGGGATCATTGCCAAAGACGTTGCGGATTATATCGAAAAGCACATCACCGCCGGAACCTACAGGCTCGAAACCGGCACTTTGATCGGCCGCATCAGCCAAATCACCCATATGGAAAAGGGCACCAACTACAATGTGCTTCATATAAAGGGAACCGTGGAGAACGGCGTGGTCAGCTACGGCAACAAAGTCCCTGCCTTTAATAATATCAGGGGGGGGCTGGAGATGCTCGGCAAGGATTTCATCCTGAGCCGCATGACCGGCAAATTCGGGAGTTCGCCATTCAAAATGGATGGCAGGATCACCGATTATCCATTGGATGTCGCCTGCAACTACCCCTTTCAGATGGAAATCACTCCCCATGCCCCTGAGATCGCTTGGCTGGCCAGGATTGCCGGCGCATCAAAACTGGAGTTCGGGGGGAATTCGACTCTGGCACTGACCGGCAGCGGCCCAATACCGGCCTATCATCTGAACGGCGACTGGGACCTGAAGCAGGCAGTCTACTCCTTTCCCGGGGCAGTCCACAAACTGGCCGGCACTTCAAACCATCTCTCCTTCTGCACCCTCCTTGGACCCAATGAGACCAAGCTTACCAGCCTGACCTACCAGCTTCCGCCACTCGCACTTTCCGCGTCTGCGCTGCTCAAATATGGCGACCGCCCCCACCTGGGGTTTGAACTGCAAACCAACCGGTTTTTGATGAACGACTCGCTCCCCATTTTCTCCAGCTGGCGGCCGCACCACCTTCAAGGGCAAGTCCAGGCCCATATCTTTGGCAACGGCAATCCCGAGGACTTCTCGGCCATGGATTACAACGGCACCATCTCCCTTGGATCTTTTTCCTTTCAACCGGGCGAAAACCTGAAACCGGTCAGTAATATCAACGGCAATATCACCTTCAAAGGAAACAGTCTGGAGACGTCCAAAATCAGTGTTTATTACGGCAACTCGCTCATCAAAGCCAAGGGCAGGATAAATAATCTCAAGAAGCGCGAGGCGGAAATCACCCTGTTTTCGCCGCAATTTTTCCTGCGTGACGCAAATTTCAGCCACGCAAAGCCTGATGCGAGCATCCATCGGATGCATGCTTCGCTCCTCGTACAGGACAACCAATATACCATCCACAAATTCTCAGGCCTGCTCAACTCCTCGAACTTCAGCATCAACGGCAGCTACACATCCGGCGGGTCACCGGAGGCAAACCTGACGGTAACCTCGTCGCGCCTGGACATTGGTGACCTCCTGCTGCTGGGAAATTTGAGCGAGCAGGAAGGCAACGGGCAGAACACGCCGAAATTAAACCTTAAACTCAAGATGAACATCGAGGCAGGCAACTACGACAAGTTGCAGTTTGCCAAACTGAGCGCCAATCTGAATCAGGAAAACGGTATCCTCTATTGCCAGGGCCTGGAGGCCGCATTGTACGGTGGAAACGTGTCGGCAAAAGGGCGGCTAGCCCCAAGCGGCGCCAACGTGAACCGTTACGACATGAGCTTCAACATGGAACACGTAAATGCTGAACAATTTTTCCAGGCGCTCGACATCACCAGGGAGGTAAAAGGCACCCTGAATCTCCAAGGCGACCTGACCGCCCGCGGCGCAACATGGCTTGATGTCAGGAAAACCGCTTTGGGTAATCTGCGCCTGCGGCTTGTAGACGGCTCCTTGCGCAAATTCAACGTGCTGTCAAAGGTCTTTTCCATTTTGAACGTGTCGCAACTGCTCAAGCTTCAACTTCCGGACATGGTGTCGGGCGGCATGCCCTATAACGAGATCAAAGGGAGCATCGCCGTCAAGGATGGCGTGGCCTCCAGCCAGGACCTGTTCATCGCAGGCAATGCCATCAACATGTCGATTGTCGGCAACGCAGACATAGTCAAGGAAGATCTTGACTTGACCATCGGGGTGCAGCCACTCCAGACCGTGGACAAGATCGTCAACCATATCCCGGTCGTGGGCTGGTTGCTCACCGGCAAGGGGAAGTCCGTGGTAACGGCGTATTTCGAAGCCAAGGGGAAATGGTCTGATCCCAAGGTAAGCGCCATACCGGTCAAATCCATGGCCAAGGGAGTATTCAATATCTTCAGAAGGGTCTTTGAACTACCGGTGCGGCTGTTTACCGATACAGGAGAGGTTATTCTGGGGAAGTAAAAGATGGTGCTATGAGTTGAATGAAGTTTTCAACTCACCAACACATAGATTTCATCAGTAGATGGCGTAGTTGGCAGGATCCGAGAAAAGTTCCCTGAGAAGCAGGTTGTTCAGGTAATGGCCCGTCTTGTTTGCCTCGACTTTGCCCAGGATGCGGTAGCCGCTGGTATAGAGGTCGCCAATCAGGTCCAGTATCTTGTGGTTGACAAGTTCCTGTTTATAACGCAAGCCATGGGGATTGACGATACTGTCCTCCCCGATCGCAACGGCGTTGTCCAGAGACGCCCCCTTTGCCAGGCCGGCATTGCGAATCGCCTCCAGCTCCTCAAGAAATCCAAAGGTACGGGAATTGATAATCGAAAAGGCATTTTCCACATCCGTGACCCGTTTCTTCTGCTTTCCCACCGGCGCCCGAAACTCGATGGACATGGTTACGTCCAGAGTATTGAGCGGTTTTACCCGTAACCAAGCGTCGTTATTGCTAACCTCCACCGGACGCAGCACCTTCAGGTAGACGCCGTTCTCGGGAAACTCGTAGACCCCGGCCTTCCACATCCCCTGATAAAATTCCCAGGCCGAACCATCCATGATGGGCACCTCGGGCCCGTCGATATAGACCAGGCAGTTGGTGATGCCGGAAAAATAGAAGGCCGCCATGAGGTGCTCAATGGTGGAAACCGAGGCGCCCTCTGCTGCTATGAGGGTTGATAGGCGGGTATCGGCCACCATATCGTATCTGGCCGGTATGGTGATCCCCTTGTAAACAAAGGCGATGCCGAATTCGCGGCGCGGCAGGAATTCCAGATTGACCGGCTGGCCGGTATGAAGGCCGATGCCGGTAATCTTGAAGATGCGGTTGATGGTGGTCTGGCGTTTGATCATGGTGCGAATATGGCAGATTTCCGGAAAAGCGTCAAGATGATGTAGAGTTGTGCCCTTGAGGTAATCCTACTACTTTCTTCAATTCCTCGTGCTCCTGGGCCAGGGCATCGTATTTACGTTCCAACTCGCGGATCTGATCAAAGAGGCAGGCAATGGCCTTGGCCTCCGGGTCAGGCAGTTGCCCATGCTGCAGATCGGGGCGTTCATCTTTTTTCTTTTCCTGCTCCATGACCATCCTGCCGGGTATACCAACCACCGTGGCATTTTCCGGCACCTCCTTGACCACTACCGAATTGGAACCTATCTTGGCACCCTTGCCGACGGTAAACGGTCCGAGCACCTTGGCGCCGGAACCGATCACAACATTATCCGCCAAGGTCGGATGGCGCTTGACCTTGTCCCAGGTCACTCCGCCGAGCGTAACGCCGTGGTACAGGGTCACGTTGTCACCGATCTCGGCAGTTTCGCCGATCACTACCCCCATGCCGTGATCGATGAAGAATTTTCTGCCGATTTTGGCACCGGGATGGATCTCGACCCCGGTCAGGAAGCGGCCCGCATGTGAAATCAACCGTCCCAGGAAGAAAAATTCTCTTGTCCAGAACCAGTGGGCGACACGATAGATCCAGAGGGCGTGCAGACCTGGGTAACAAAATAGTATCTCGACCACGCTGCGGGCGGCAGGGTCTCGCTCGAAGACCGAATTGATATCTTCACGCAGGTTCTTGAACATAGGAATTACCTCAATTAACAGTAACAGACCGTAATTAAAGAGGTATCATACCCTAGCAAATCTGTCAAATTAATCATATACAGCACTACCGGCCCTATTTGCAAACTTCGCACTCGACAAAGAGTTCAAATTTCTCTAAGATGCACAAACTGTATACAGTATATCGGTCTCTTGAGGCCCTTTATCATTACAACGAAAGGAGATTCACCCATGGCAGCCCCTGAATTCAAGTACCAGGACCCGTTTCCGCTCGGCAAGGACGAAACCAAGTATCGTAAGATCGAAGGCTCTGAGAAGTACGTTGAGGTTGACAAATTTGCCGGCAAGGACGTTATCCGGATCTGCCCCGAAGCATTGACCATCCTGGCCAATGAAGCGATGCGTGACGTCTCCTTTCTGCTCCGCCCCGCCCATAATGAGCAGGTCGCCAAGATCCTGAGCGATCCTGAATCCTCCCAGAACGACAAGGGTGTTGCCATGGCATTCCTGCGCAACGCCGAGATCGCCGCCAACTTCGAACTCCCCGTCTGCCAGGACACCGGCACCGCCACTGTCGTCGCCAAAAAGGGCCAACAAGTCTGGACCGGCGTAAAGGACGAAGAGTGGCTCAGCAAGGGTATTTACAAGACATATACCGAAGAGAACCTCCGCTATTCGCAGACCGTTGCCCTTGATATGTACGCAGAGAAAAACACCGGCACCAACCTGCCGGCCCAGATCGACATCATGGCCACCGACGGCGACTACTACAAGTTCGTGTTCATGGCCAAGGGTGGCGGCTCCGCCAACAAGACCATGCTCTACCAGGAAACCAAGGCCCTGCTCACGCCGGAGAAACTGGAAAAATACCTGGTCGAGAAGATGAAATACCTGGGCACCGCTGCCTGCCCGCCATACCACATCGCCTTCGTCATCGGCGGCACCTCGGCCGATGCCGTCATGAAGACCGTCAAGCTGGCCACTGCCAAGGAATTGGACAACCTCCCCACGGTAGGTAACGAACACGGCCAGGCCTTCCGCGACATCGAACTGGAAAACAAACTACTGGAAGCGGCCTACAAGCTCGGCATCGGCGCCCAGTTCGGCGGCAAGTACTTTGCCCACGATGTGCGCGTCATCCGTCTCCCCCGCCACGGCGCATCATGCCCGTTGGGCATGGCGGTTTCCTGCTCGGCCGACCGCAACATCAAGGCCAAGATCACCAAGGACGGCCTTTTTGTCGAGGAGATGGACCGCAATCCCGGACGGCTGATTCCGGAACAGTACCGCGGCAAGCACGAGCATGGCGTCAAGATCGACCTCAACAAGCCCATGAAGGAAATCCTGGCCGAGCTCTCCAAACATCCGGTCTCCACCCCGCTGCTCCTGAACGGCACCATCGTGGTGGGCCGCGACATCGCCCATGCCAAGTTCAAGGAAATCCTGGACAGCGGCAAACCGTTGCCCGAATACCTGCTGAAGCACCCCATCTACTACGCCGGTCCGGCCAAGACACCTGCCGGCAAGGCTTCCGGTTCATTCGGCCCGACCACTGCCGGCCGCATGGACTCCTATGTTGACCTGCTCCAGTCCAAGGGCGGCTCCATGATCATGATCGCCAAGGGCAACCGAAGCCAGCAGGTGACCGACGCCTGCAAGAAGTACGGCGGCTTCTATCTCGGCTCCATCGGCGGCCCGGCCGCTGTCCTGGCTGAAGAAAACATCAAGAAGGTCGAGTGCATCGACTTCCCGGAACTGGGGATGGAAGCGGTCTGGAAGATCGAAGTCGAGAATTTCCCGGCCTTTATCCTGGTGGACGACAAAGGGAACGACTTCTTCAAACAATTGGGACTGTAATTTCCCATGCTGGAAATAACATCGCCCCCGGCCGAGTACGGCCGGGGGCTTTTTTTTACACCGTGAAAGGCGTTAGCCTTAACCACTGCTTCAAAAGAGCCCCCGCCCGCAGAAGGAGCATGATTTAAGGATTGCCGCAACGGCTTAAATCATGGTATAAAAGCACATCACCTGAACCACAGGGATCACCCCTGTGGTTTTTTATTTGTCTGAAAGGAAACAGCAACACATGATCACAGCATCAAACATTACCCTCTCCTACGGCAAACGTGTTCTCTTCAAGGACGTCAACATCAAATTCACGCCAGGCAACTGTTACGGCCTGATTGGTGCAAACGGCGCCGGCAAATCCACGTTTCTCAAGATCCTTTCGGGCGAGATCAGCCCGGACAAAGGCGAGGTCACCATCGGAGCCCAGGAACGGCTCGCAGTCCTGCGCCAAGACCAGTTTGCCTTTGACGAGGAAATTGTTTTCAATACCGTCATCCGTGGGCACGAGCGCCTTTACAAGGTGATGGTCGAGCGGGAGGCCATCTATGCCAAGGCCGACTTCAGCGAGGAAGACGGCATCCGTTCCGCCGAGCTGGAGGTAGAGTTCGCCGAGATGAACGGCTACGAAGCCGAATCCGAGGCGGCAGTGCTCCTGAACGGACTGGGCATCCCCGAAGAGTTGCGCCACAAAAAAATGAAAGAGCTTGAAGGGGGCGACAAGGTCCGCGTGCTCCTGGCACAGGCTCTGTTCGGCAGCCCGGACGTGTTGCTTCTGGACGAGCCCACCAACAACCTTGACCTCAAGTCCATCTCCTGGCTGGAGGATTTCCTTTTCCGCTTCCCAAATACGGTCATTGTGGTTTCCCATGACCGCCACTTCCTGAACCAGGTCTGCACCCATACCGCGGACATCGACTTCGGCCGCATCCAGGTCTATGTAGGCAACTACGACTTCTGGTACCACGCCAGCCAACTGACCCTCAGACAGCGGCAGAATGAAAACCGCAAGGTAGCTGAAAAGGCCGCCGAACTGAAGGAATTCATCCAGCGCTTCAGCTCCAACGCATCAAAGGCCAAGCAGGCCACCTCCCGCAAGAAACTGCTGGATAAGCTGACCCTGGAGGAAATGCCGGTTTCGACGCGAAAATACCCACATGTCATGTTCAAGGCGGAACGCCCCTGCGGGGACATCATCCTGGAGATATCAGGCCTGACCAAAGAGATCGATGGAATCAAAGTTCTGGACAACTTCGACCTGGTCGTGCGCAAAAAGGACAAGATCGCCTTTGTGGGTGGCAACAGCCTTGCCAGGACGACCCTGTTCAGGATCCTGGCCGGTGAATTGGAACCGGACAGCGGTTCTTTCCGCTGGGGGGTGACCATCTCCACATCGTACTTCCCCAAGGAGAACGGCGCTTACTTTGAAAACGACCTGAACCTGATCGAATGGCTGGGGCAATACTCGCCGCCCACGGAGGGGGAGACCTTTGCCCGGGGTTTCCTGGGGAGAATGCTCTTTTCCGGCGACGAGGCCGTAAAAAAGACCTCTGTCCTCTCGGGCGGAGAACGGGTACGTTGCATGCTGTCCCGCATGATGCTCTCCGGCGCCAATGCCCTGATCCTGGACGAACCCACCAACCACCTGGACCTGGAATCCATCACCGCACTGAACGATGGCTTGATCGCCTATCCAGAGGTGGTCCTGTTCGCCTCCCATGACCATGAATTCGTCTCCACAGTGGCCAACCGGATCATCGAGATCACTCCAGGGGGCATGATCGACCGGGTAATGCAGTTCGATGAGTACCTGGAGAGCGAGGACGTTGCCAAGGAACGGGACGGCCTGTACCACGGCCATGCGGAGTTAACGTTATAGGGCCACTTGACACGGCAGGCATATAATCGTACTTTGCAATATCAAATTCAAGCCATGTAAGGAAATGGAACGAGCCATGATAGACAACGACGATTTCGAAGCAACCACCGAGGAGGAAGAATCGGACGGCGAGAGTTTTGCCGAACTGTTCGCACAAAGCCAGAAACAGGGCGGAGGCCGCCTGGAGCCGGGACAAAAGGTAACGGCCCGTGTTCTGAAGGTGGGCGCCGAATGGCTATTCATCAACACCGGCCAGAAAGGTGAAGGCATCGTTGATCTCAAGGAATTCCAGGATCTGGACGGCAACGTCACCGTAAAGGAAGGCGACACCATTGCCGCTTACTTTCTCTCGTCCAGCCATGGCGAGATGCGCTTCACTACCAAGATCGGCGGCGGCACCTCAGGCAGCTCCCAACTGGAGGAGGCCTGGCAAGCCGGTGTCCCTGTGGAAGGAGTGGTGGAAAAGGAGATCAAGGGGGGGTACGAGATCAAGATGGGCGGGTCGGCCCGCGCATTCTGTCCCTTCTCGCAGATGGGCCTGCGGCGGATCGATAACCCGGAGTCGCTGATCGGCACCCGCCTGACCTTCAGGATTACGGACTACGGCGAAAAAGGGCGAAATATAGTTGTCTCCCGCCGGGTGCTTTTGGAGGAAGAACAGCAGCGGCTCAGGGAAGAGGCCCAGGCCGGCCTTACAGAAGGCATGACCGTCACCGGCACGGTCACCTCACTGCAGGCATTTGGCGCCTTTGTCGATATCGGCGGCCTGGAAGGCCTGATCCCCATCTCCGAACTGGGCTGGACCAGGGTCAAGGAGGTCAGTGACGTTCTGAGTGTGGGGCAGCAGGTGCAGGTAGTGGTCAAGACCATCGACCGCGACAAGGAACGCATATCCTTGAGCCTCAAGGATACCTTGGCCAATCCCTGGGAGCAGGCCGCCGAGAAGTTCCCTGAAGGCTCCTTCCATAGCGGTGTCGTGGCGCGACTGACCCCTTTCGGCGCCTTCGTAACCCTGGCCGGCGGCGTGGACGGACTGATCCATATCTCAAAGCTCGGTGCCGGGAAGCGAATCAATCACCCCCGCGAGGTATTGAATGAGGGGGAAACCGTGGAGGTCAAGGTCGAGAGTGTTGATCGTGGCAGCCGCCGCATCTCTCTGGCCCTGGCCGGCGCTGCCCGTGCCGCTGACGAAGAAGAGGCGACCCTGGCCGAGTTTCGCCGCCAAACGGCCGAAGCGCCCAAGGGGATGGGAACCCTGGGCGAATTGCTCATGGCCAGAACCCAGAAGAAAAAGAAATAGAAAACCCCCGGTTGCAAACAGCAGCCGGGGGTTTTTCACTTTATTGCCTTTGATTCAATCCATCTTCTCCAGTATCACCACAAACTCGGAGCCGCCTCTGGATGGCGTAGCCTCCAGTATTGAGAAATTTACCGCATAATTGGCAATCACGTAATCCAGAAAATCCGTAAAGGATGGTTTGGTGAAGACGTGAAAATGGGCGTCATCCGAGGATTCCCTAGCCAATTTGTCTATATAGGCGTTTCTCTCGCTCTCCGTAGAATAGGTTTTCAGGTTCCTCTGCACCCTGTGAAGATTGGGAATCGATATTTCTACAAATTCCCTATAATGGGTCCTGTTCTTCTCCTTGAACCTTGCCTCGTCACCAGACCGGACCAGTTCATAATCATCGACCATGTGCTCGATCTTGGTGATTTCCCGGCCATAATCAAAGCTTTTTTCACCATTAGGCACCGTTATGAACAATATGCCGTTTCTTTTAAGGACCCTGTGCCAATTCAATATGGTCTGCAGTGGATTGGCAGAGTGCTCAAGGACATGGTTGGCAACCACAAAGTCCTGGGAAGCGGCTGCTATGCCGGCCAGTTCGCAGCCATCGGCAACGTAGTCGGTAGCCACTATCCTGCTTTCCTCAATCAGCGGAAATTTTTTTATATTCTCTTCCCTGGTGGCATAATCAACATACGTTACCGTTACCCCCGGGGGCACCTCCAGGGGATTGTGCAATGCCCCGATCTCCAGGCCGCAGCCCCGCAGATAACGAAAGGACAATTTCTTCCGCACCGAATAGGATGGAAACAGCACCGTTTCCCCGATGAATTCCTTTAGTTTGCCAAGCAGATTCGTATTCATGGAGAGAATTCTTACGCACCTTGCAAAATCATAATTGCCGGACATCCAAACCAGCCGGTTGCCTGCCACAATTTGTTAGCATATAAAAGCATTGCCATAAAGTAATTTTCCCGGCTGAAACCCGGATGCACCCGCGCATGATGTCAATTTCGACAATGCGCTGTTTTGAATACAAGCACATTGGTGCTAAAATTACAAAGTCATAATTTTTCACCCTGCACGAAAAAAGGAGCTGACAGATGGCCGCAATTGCTGATCTTGACAGAATTTACCCGACTTTTGACGAAATTCCTGACGAGTTCCGACTGGAGTCACCCTTGGAACAGACTGACTATCTGCTGGATGGCGAAATTCGCCATTGGCAGGGTCCGGTGCAGAAGGTGCACTCACCGGTCTGTATTGTCGAGCCGGATGGCCTGGCCCGACACTATATCGGCAGTTTTCCGCTCATGGGTCAAACCGAGGCCCTGGCCGCCCTGGATGCCGCGGTACATGCCTACGATAATGGCCGTGGCCTCTGGCCAACCATGCCGGTGGCCAAAAGGATCGAGCACGTCCAGGAGTTTGCCTGGCGGATGAAGGAACAACGGGACCGGGTGGTGAAGCTGCTGATGTGGGAGATCGGCAAAAGCCTGACCGACTCCCGCAAAGAGTTCGACCGGACCCTGGACTATATCAAGGACACCATCGATGCCCTCAAGGATCTGGATCGGGTTTCCTCGCGTTTTGTCTTTGAACAGGGCATTATCGGCCAGATCCGCCGGGCGCCGTTGGGAGTGGCCCTCTGCATGGGGCCATACAACTATCCGCTCAATGAGACCTTCACCACACTGATCCCGGCCCTGATCATGGGCAACACAGTCGTGCTCAAGCCGCCACGGCATGGTATTCTGCTATTTCAGCCATTGCTGGAGGCATTTCGAGCCGCCTTTCCAGCCGGGGTCGTCAATACGCTCTACGGCGCGGGCAGATCTGTCACGCCCCCCCTCATGGCTTCCGGCAAGGTAGACATACTTGCCTTTATCGGCAGCTCAAAAGCAGGCGACGTCCTGCAGAAGACCCATCCAAAACCTCACCGCCTAAGGGTCACACTGGGGCTGGAGGCAAAGAACCCGGCCATCATCCTCCCCGATGCCGATCTGGGGCTGGCAGTGGACGAATGCATTGCCGGCTGCCTCTCCTTCAATGGCCAGCGCTGTACCGCGATCAAGATCATCTTTGTCCACGAAAAGGTTGCGGAGAGGTTCCTGCAACTCTTCTCCGCGGCCATCGGCGCGCTGAAGTCCGGCATGCCATGGAAACCGGGCGTGGCGATCACCCCGTTGCCTGAAGAGGACAAGCCCGGCTACTTGGGGGAATTGGTTGCCAATGCGGTGCAACAGGGGGCACAGGTGATAAACGAGGGGGGAGGGAGCGTCAATGGCAGTTTCTTCTATCCGGCGCTGGTCTACCCGGTGAACGAGCACATGCGCCTGTATCACGAAGAGCAATTCGGGCCGGTGGTGCCCGTACTTCCTTTTGCCGATCCTGAAACACCGATCCGCTACATGGTGGACTCTCCCTACGGGCAACAGGTAAGCCTGTTCGGACGCGACGCCTCATCATTGGCGGCCCTGATCGATCCGCTGGTCAACCAGGTCTGCCGGGTCAATATCAACAGCCAGTGCCAGCGCGGCCCGGACATCTTCCCATTTACCGGCAGAAAGGATTCCGCAGTCGGCACCCTCTCGGTTTCCGACGCCTTGCGCGCCTTCTCCATCCGCACGCTGGTGGCTGCCAAGGATCAGGATGTAAACAAAGAGCTTCTCAGCACAATCGTTCGGGAGCGGCGCTCCAATTTTCTTTCAACGGATTTCATCCTCTGATTGCACGCCGATTTGGTGGTGGGACCAGCCCCTGTCGCTAGCCCCACCACCAAAAGTAACCGAACAGCAGCAGGTAGTCGGCATCCTGGTTTGTCACGGCATCCCGGCCGAGGTCCGGCTGTTCCGGAAGAATCACCTTGTAGCTGAATTTGCCGCCTTGGAACACCTCCTCCGGTATGGCACGTTTCATGGCATGCCCGGTCCCGGTCAGGACCACCACCGCGCGGCCCGGATTGCCGACCAGATACTTCTGCAGATACCACCCCATCCCCTTGTTCCAGAGCATCTGCGCTTCACAGAAATTCTCGAATGACCGGTCATTGCCACCACTGTGCAACGCATAGGCCTTGCGCACGAATGACCGGTAGACCGGATCAATGTTGCAGGTTATCCCCTGGGGCAGCCTTTTGTGCTCTTCGGGCGTCAATGAGGCAAATCCGAACTTGGCAACCTTGCGGCTGATCTCGTGGGGGACATTGAGGGCAACCATGGGGATCCGGTGCTTTCGGGCATAGAGGAATATGTCCCGGTACAGCGGCCAGGGCATGCCCCATTCACGGTAATATAGCTTGATAAAATCAGTTTCATCCAGTCTTCCTGCTGTCCAGAGATCCAGCTTTTCCTGGCTATCGATGGTGAACATCTCCAATCCGATGGCCAGAGGTGCCCCTTTCTCCATGAGCCCCTTGATTATTGCCAGCTGTGCCTTGTGATCCTGACTCTGATCATGGTTTTCCCCGGCAAAAACAATCCTGGTGCCTCTCAGCTCGTCGATCATGCCGGGGAACGTAATCACACGTTTGTCGCTGACGCGGAGGACATGGACCGGCGTGTACACACAACGTGCAAGGCCGGCTGCGAGTACCAGGCCCAAAAGCAGCAGAGCTGTCCATGGAATACGTTTCATTGGCCGCCATCCTTGCCGAATTCCACCATGCTCCCACCGGCCAGCGGCGGAAACCTTCCCTTGATCCGGTTCTCTCCATTGGCAAATGCCAGGTAACCGTAGGAACCATAGTGGGTAATTTTGGGTACATATTGTCTGGCAGCCGCCTCTGACAGGGGCAGAAACAATGCCATGACATGCCCCTCAACATTGGGATTCCTCAATACCAGGAACAACAGGTCATCCTGCTTACCGAAACGTTCCCCAAACAAGGTAAAGTCCGAGCTCGAAATAGCAATACCCTCGGGCAGCACCGGCAGCAGTCCCGGGCGGGGCACCCCGCAGAAGAGGATGTCCCGGCCATGCACGAGTTGCGCATCGACCACGTCTTCGTTGATCACGGCCGTCCTTTGCTGACCCAGCGATGCCAGCAACAGCTGCATTGTTCCTTGGTCGGCCTGGCACGACTTGGCGACCACTAACAGGAGATTTTCCGATCCCTTGACCCGGTTGATTGTCGGCGGCAGTTCAACTGGGGTCAGGAGACGAAACAGGTCCGCATCAGGATCGAGCAGTAAACGTTTGGGGGCGGCAGGCGCCGCAATGCCGAATGGGGTTGTTTTCCCGGTAACCACCACTTTTGAGCTGACCGCACTACCAGCCGTCTCCAACCGTAGCGGCAGGAGAAGTTCATAGGGCGGCGATGTCTGCACGACCGACCCGGAGACCACCCACTCCGCCCCCTGCCGCTTGTTGGTTGCCCCTTTCAGAGAAAGATGGGGCCCTCCAGGACGCAGGAGCCACTGTTCCATGAAGGGAGCCAGATCTTTCCCGGCGCCACGGGAAAATGCACGGGTAAAATCGCTCCAGGCGGCTTTGCGATACATCCATGTGCGGCACATTTCCCTGAGGGTCCCGAAGAAGGCCTCATCACCGATCATGGAACGTACCATGTGGAAGACCATGGCCCCCTTGCCGTAGCCTATGGCTCGTGATGCCGGGTCAATTCGTCCGACAAAGCTGCGTAGCGGGAAATCCCTGTCAGGCGTAACCAGGGAGGAATAGTCGCTAATGAGACGTATTCGATAGTCCCTGCCGGCTGCAGCGGACTTTTTTTCCTCCATCAGATAGTCGGCCAGGTAGGTGACCAGCCCTTCGCACCAGTTGCCCTCCCGGTAATCCACCAGCACGCCGTTGCCCCACCAGTTATGGGCAATCTCGTGGGGCAGGCTCGTGTCGATGATAAATGGCAGGCGAATGATTGTGCCGCCAAGCAGGGTATAGGAAGGGAAACCATAACCGGTGGGCAGGAAGTTTTCCACTACGGCGAATTTTTCAAATGGATATGGCCCCAGCAGTTTTTGGTAAAAATGCAGATACTTGGCAGCGGCATCCAGATAGCCAGCGGCAAGGTCGGCATTATCGGGATAGAAGTAGGTATAGACGCTCATGCCATCCACAATCCGCTCTTTGATCATGTAGGGACCGGCAGAAAGAGAAAGCCGGCCGACCGGATGCCCTTCCTCCCAGGCCGAGCTGGTAACGCCAAGGTGGGTTGATCTCGAAATCCTTTTCCCGGCAGTCACCGCTTCTATTCCGGCCGGGGCGGAAATCCTGACGACCCTCCGGCCGGGAGTGGCTGACGGAGCCGGGTACCAACCAGCGCTCCCACCAAGGAAAACACCCTGGGAACCGATGGTCCCGTTTACGCCATAGGTCGGATCTTCGTCGCCAGCCAACTGGTCCGGCACCTGGTCATTGAATGTTGCATGATATACCACTTTCACCAGGATTGTTGCCCGGTCTTTGCCATGGGGAAGGTCTACGGTTAAGGTTGAGTTGCCGAAAGAAAACTGCGCGGCCCTGCCATCAACCGTTACTTGATCGACAGTGGCTGCCGGCGAGAGATCGAAAGAGATCTTTCTGGCACCGGCGACGAGAACCAACGTACTGTCCCCGCTCAGGTAATGGCGCCCTGGGGAAAGATTGACATTGATCTCCTGGCGGACGACTGCCGGCTCTCCTGTCTGGGCACATGCCGACAGAGTCAGCAACAACAATACCTGAACCAGCAGTAATGGAAATATGAATCGCTTCATAGTGCTATCGCGCCCCTTCGCTGTTATCGGCTTGTTCAAACAGCAGAAGATAGTCGGCATCCGCAGTGGTTATCGCGTTACTGTCGAGCCCCGGCAACTCAGGCAGCAGTACCTTGTATCCGAACCTTGTGCCGCGGAAAATCTCCTCCGGTATCCCCGCTTTCATGGCATGCCCCAACCCGGCCAGAACGATCACGGTTCGACCGGGATTTTGCTTGAGGTACTCCTTGAGATGCCAGCCAAGGCTCTTGTTCCAGAGCATCTGGGATTCGCAGAAGTAAACAAATGACTTGTCGTTGATGGTATGCCCCATCATGTAGGCCTTCTGGATGAAGGCCTTGTAGGTGGGATCAACATTGCAGGTAATCCCAGCCGGCAACATTTTCCGTTGCTCAGGAGTCAGTGCTGCAAATCCTTCCTGGGCCACCTTGTGAATGATTTCCCGCGGGACGTTCAGCCCGATCAACGGAATATGCTGTTCCCTGGCATAGATGAAAATATCACGATAAAGCGGCCACGGTATTTTCCATTCCCGATTATAGAGCTTGATAAAGTCATCCGGATCGAGTTTGCCAGCCCCCCATTGATCCAGGTTTCCCTGGCTTTCGGCGGTAAACATTTCCAAGCCGATTGCCAGAGGCGCACCGGACTGTTTGAGCGCTTTGATGACATCCAATTGTGCGACATGATGTTCTTTACGATCATGGATCTCACCTACGAAAATCAACTTCGATCCCCTGATCTCGTCAAGCATGCTCTCAAAGCTTATTACCTTATGATCGGCAAGACGCATCGCCCATTGCGCTTCAACGCAATTTGCGGCAACCGCGGTACTGACTGCCACCATCAGCGACAAGGCAACCGATCTGGCCAGCTTTTTCATAAATCGCACCTCTTTTAGACAAGGACGACAAATACGGCAGGTGACTGTATTGATGAGAAAATTACCCCAAAATACTCTTGAACCCCACTCAGCCATGACATAACTATCCGCAACATGAAAAGCCTGCTTGCGCAGGCTTTTCATGATCGACATTTCAGTGGCAGCTAAATCCTTTTGACATTTTCAGCCTGTAACCCCTTTGGCCCTTTAACCACGTTGAAGGACACCTTGTCGCCCTCGGCAAGCGTCTTGAAACCTTCACCGGTGATGGCGGAAAAATGAACAAACACATCACCGCCACCTTCGTCTTGCTCGATAAATCCGAACCCCTTGCTTTCATTGAACCATTTGACCTTTCCCGTTGCCATCGTCTCTTGTCTCCTTTTTTTGTGGCTTTCATTGCCCGGCTTTGTGTTTCCTCGCGTCCGTGGTTTGCCTCATGAATTCTTCACTTGCCATTCGCAGTCGCGTTCCTCACTCTACCTGTTGTGTATACAGTACCAGAAAATTAAAATAATTCCAGATTACTAAAAATATTTAAAACTTATCAGAATAGCTGTTGGCAATGTAAAACCTGCTATAAACAAAACATCTGCTATAATATTCTGACTTTCAGATCCCAGTTCACTTAGATCGACCAAGGAGACGGAAATGTCAAAAACTATCGTGTTAGCAATCGTTATGGCCTGGATGGTGCTTACGGGCTTGACCCAGGCCTTTGCCGGCAATAGCCATGAATGGATAAAACTGGATGAAAACCCTGAAACATATTTCTACTTTGACAAGGGAGAAGTTGCGAAACTTCCGGGAGATATCGTCCGGATAACGGCACGGGTCGTCTACACCGCAAAAGGGAAGGAAGATGCGTTAACTGTGCTGGAACCGGCCAAGCTCTTTGAGAACCTGGCCGAATCCCGGTACATTTACAACCTGGACTGCAACCTGCGCAAAAGCAAACTTCAAAGTGTAACCCACCTCTCCGACGATGGCTCCATGATCAAAACCGTTGATCTTTCCACGGTTACGGAGTGGGAGGAAATCACTCCCAACGAACGGCTGGAACTGATCAGGGCTTCAGCCTGCTCTCCCTGAGCAAGACATCAAGGCGGCCTGCAACATTATTTGCTGGCCGTGTACTCGTTCAGAAGTTTCTCGAGATGCTTCACCGCTGGCGCCTCACTGACCACCTTGCCGGACAGGATATCGCCGGCACTGATTTCCGGTTTACCATAAAAAGCGGCATTGGCTTCATGATCGATCTGCAGGGCTGCGCCCTCCAGCGAGATTCCGGCAAAAAGCCCGCGACTGCGCGAGTATGAATAAACTTCGGCTTTCAGTTTCACATCGGTCGCGGCCTCCATGCTTCGCCCCACCGGACCGGCAGCAACAGCCGCATCGGCACCCAAGGTGAATTTGCCTTTCTTGATGCCCTCAATGCTCTGGCGGCTCTTGAATACCAGGATAATGTCGGTGGATTGCGCACCTATTTGCCAACCGATACCCCCACCGGCCAAGCTAATGAATGACGGCGAACTCCATTTTCCTGCCGCATCTCGCACCAGCAGGACACCTGTGCCGTAACGCCCCCCGATGATGAAGCCGAGCTTGATCACCCCAGGGATGATGGCAATGCCGTGAGCCCCACTGAGCAATGCCGGCGGAATACCCTTTTCAGGTACCGCCATTATTTCCTTGAGCACAGCGGCGGCATCGCCGACTTTCCTGGTCTCATCTTCGGCAACGGCATGGCGCGGCAGAACCGCAATCATTATGACCATCACAGCCATGACAAACAGTACTGATTTTATTTTCATGGGAAATGATTCCTTTCTTTGCTTGAAACATCTAACTCACGCTTTTCGATAACTCACATTTGCAACCATATGGTGATATTATAGCACAACATTGCTGAAGCGCCCTCGTCGCGCAGTTTAACTATCCAATTCTAAGCATTGCTGTAACAATGACCGCCCATCCCAATACCAGAATCGTCGCCACAGCACAGACCATGGCAAGGGCAGTATGGACGGACGTCTCCGGCCTACGCTCCCCATATCCCATCAGCATCCCCAGCACAACGCCGCCCACTATCCCGCCGCCATGGGCCCAATTGTTGATTCCCGGCATAATCAAGCCAAAGATGGCGAGACTGATCACCCAACCGCTCACTTCACGATAGACAGCCGTTCCGTAAACGCCCCCGCGACTGCGGCCAAAGTAGAGCAAAGCGCCAATAAGGGCGCAAATCGCTGCCGAAGCCCCAATGGTGAATGGCACCCCGGCCAGGTAAGATACAATGTAACCGAAAACCCCTCCCAGCGTGTAGATAACGAACATGCGGCTTGTGCCATATTCCTGGATCACCGATGGTGCGATCTGGCGCAGGGCAAGCATATTGAAGAGAATATGCAAAAGTCCGCCGTGGAGGTAATTGGCCGACAAGAGTGTCCAAACCCGATCATCGCGTTCAATTGGAATCGTGCCTGTGGCACCGAGCGATAAAAGGCTATTATCTCCCGGAGAAAACATACCGAACAGACTTAGAGAAGTCCCGGAGTGTCTGCTGAATACCAGGGAGAGGACAAAAATCCCTATATTGACCGAGATGATGGCCTTAACCAGCCAATCCCCGCCAAGGGCGCCACGTGTCCAACCCACCGCCTGCCACCAGGCAGAAGAGCGCTTAGTCCCGCACCATGAACAGAAAGCTTCGTCGCTTCCGATCAGCCGACGGCAGCGAGGGCATAAAATTGCCCGTTGTGTCATTGTTGTTACTCCAAAATGTATTTTTCCGCACAGTACACCATTCGGACGGAGGAATCCAAGAGGTAAACTAAATTAGTGTTCAATGCAAAACTCTGACCGTCATGAGTGGCCAATGTTTAATGCTGGCCAACATTGTTCAGCAGGTCAATCCATATACTATTTGCTGTCTAGATTGGCGAGTGTGCGTAAATAGATGACTAACGACTTGAGTTCATTTGAATCAGTGGCAAGGGCTTGACCCTTGAGAGGTTTTTGGATGCACTGATTAATTATCATCTCCAACTTCGCATCATCGAACCCGCCAACATCTTCCAATCCTTTACCGCCTGCGTGGCAAGTGGAACAACTCCTGCCGTTCGTACCCAGAGCTGTGCTGCCGAAAAGCTGCCTGCCGTGTTCAGCCGAAGGAGGCTCGGCTGCCGCCACCGAAGATACCAGACCGGCAATAACGATCAGGGTGATTATGGATTTGCTCATTACATTGCTCCTTTAATGTGATGTGTTGTCAATCGTGAACATATCCTATCCAAGAAACAGGCTTTGTCAAAAAGCAGCCACTGCCTTGAAAACAAATATTTCTGGGTTATAGTTTGACCGTGGCGCCCGATGAGACGTCCGATCATCAATTGGAGGTAATCGAATGGACAGACGATTATTTTTGAAGACCGCAGTTATGGGTTCCATCTCAACGGGCCTGATTTCAACAACCGCTTTTGCCGAGCGATATTTTCCGGTTAAAGTTGATCAATCCCTTTTTGAGGGGATAAATCGCGTCAAGGATCCGGCTAAAAAGACTCCGTTGGAAAAAGGCCATGTTCCGGTGATTATCGCTCCTGCATCGGTCAAAGCCGGTGAGATGTTCAGCGTAGAGGTGGCCGTTGGCGAGAACTTGCACCCAATGGGGCCAAATCACTGGATTCAAGATATAGAACTGTATATCGGCAACGAACCGGCCGGCAAGGTTACCATGCAATCAAAAGGATATCTCAAACCCAAGGCGACATTCACATTGGCGCTGCAAAAGGATAGCGCACCATCCGGGAAAGTGACCCTGGTGGCTGCCCAGCATTGTAATCTCCATGGTTACTGGGAATCAAACATCGATATTTCGTTAACATAACCTTGAGCAACTCCTGACCGCGCATGCTGTGTTGTACAGGCAAATCGCCCCAAACAACTTTTTTTTCATGGGCACATTATTTTGAAGACAAACAGGTTTATCATGTGTTAATTTAAATTCCATATTGTTGTTTCTACCCCCAGTGGGCTTTGAAACCCTACTGGGTTTTTTAGTATTGAGGGTAATATGATCAGGAAGCAGAACGCTCGGCGGCTTCAGATCTGTAAACGGTTGCCGGGCATAACACGCGAAAGCAGGAGAAAAGAAAAATGGTACAAGGCAAGGTAAAATGGTTCAACGACAGCAAGGGGTTTGGGTTTCTTGAGCAGCAGGGTGGAGAGGACGTTTTCGTGCATTTCTCCGCTATAACCGGAGATGGCTTCAAATCTCTCGCCGAAGGTGACGAAGTCAGCTTCGAAGTGGTAAAGGGACCAAAAGGCCTTCAGGCAGCAAACGTTTCAAGGATCTAAGAATCTAACGGATATGTCCGGCTTACCGGGACACATATCATACAAAAAAGCCCGCGAAAGCGGGCTTTTTTCATTTGGACTCCAGCTATTGCCCTACCCTCTATTCGGCGCAGCAGGAAAGTCGGTTGATATCCCGGCTGAATCCCTGGGCACATAGCTTGAGCCCCTCTCCTATGGATGGATAGACATGGAGTGACCCGGCCAATTCATCAACCGTCACCTGATGTCGCAAGGCAATTGCCGCTTCATTGATTAATTCAGCACCCCGGTTGCAGACCAGATGGACACCCAACAGGCGTCCAGTGACCCGATCGGCGATCATCTTGATCACGCCACCCGTATGACCGGTAACATGCGCCTTGGGAATTGCGCTGACCGGTATGACATTAACCATTATATCGAAACCGGCCTGGATAGCGCTTTCCTCGCTGTGGCCGACAATCCCGACCTCGGGATCGGTAAAGATCGACATCGGTGCCGTCAGATAGTCCATTACACAGCCACAACCCTGGTTAAACATATTATCAACGGCCACAATCCCTTCCCTGGCTCCCACAGTAGCAATCATCATGCCGCCGGTGGCATCGCCTGCGGCCCAGATTCCGGGTATCGTGGTCCGCATCTGTCGATCCGTTTTGACAAAACCTTTCCGGTCAAATTCAACCCCTGCTTTTTCCAGGCCTATGCCCTCGGTTGCCGGAGCAATGCCCACGGCCAGCAGCAGCCGCTCACAGGTGTATTCGTGACGCCGGTCGCCCAGATCGGCATTGATTACTGTCAGGTCCCCGACCTTGTCCACTGAGCAGAATGCGACATTTGCCACGATTTTGATACCTTCTTCAACCAATATCTCATGCAGTGCCTGGGCCGGCTCGCGCTCAACTGTCGGTAGCAGCCTGGGACCATGTTCGAGGATGGTAATCCGACACCCCAATCTATGGAACATCTGGCCCAATTCAACCGCAATCACTCCACCTCCGATGATTACCATGGACTTGGGAAGCCGCTTCATGAGCAGGGCGCTACGACTGGTCAGGTAATCGCACCGCTCAAGACCTGTAATGGCCGGAACCCGAGGATATCCGCCAACGGCGACCAGAAAGCGCTCTGCGTCATAGCGGCGTTCGTCCGCCTCCACCGTATGCTGATCAAGGAACCGGGCTGTCCCCTTCACAAGTTCAAGGCCTGCAGTATTCTGCAACACATCCAGGTAACGCTCTTTGCGCAGCCGAAGCACCACTTGATCACGGTGAGCGCACAGACGTTCATAATCAACACCGTGACAAGCGGTGCCAAGGCCGATTTTCATCCCCAATTGGGCCTCGTGAATATACTGTGCGGCATGAATCATCGTTTTGCTGGGAATGCAGCCCCAATTGATGCAGGTACCGCCCAAAACGCTCTTTTCGAACATCAGCACTCTTTTGCCATGGGATGTGGCGCGCAGCGCAGCGGCAAAAGCCGTTGAGCCGGAACCAAGGATGATCAGATCGGGTTTGCTGCCCATTGATTTATTCTCCTGTAATCGCGCCAAAAATCATGAATGGAAAGTTGCAGCCATTTCTCAGCGGGTGCAGCCGTCATTGAAAATCCCGTTCCAGCTGATCTTGTCGGTGATCTTCCTGAAGTGGTAGCCATAAATGGCTAAAGTGATTGCCAACGGGAAAAGCCGTGGTTTAGTGGCCAAGGACCAGAAAAAGAGCTTCCAGAATTGGAGTCTTTCCTTGCCCAGTACTCCAAGCACAAAGACGGATTTGAACAATGCGCCGCAATAGCCCGACTTCAGGCGCAGCCTTCCTTTATACAGCGGCCGGTACTCCCGTAGAAAACAGGTTACACGCCGGTAGTACTCCTTGGGTGAGTAGATGGTGGTAATTATGGAACGGTAACCATTGATCAGGATATCGGGATTCATGCTGGGAATGAAATTGAGAGACACTGCCATATTGTTGCCGGAGGCATTACCCAACAGGCGGCCCTCCCGGAGCAACCTCCGATAAAGCCTGGTTCCGCACAAAACGGTAAGTATCCCTACCATGGCGGTGACAATTCCGCTTTCCTGGATAAAGCGTATTTGCCGTTCGAAGATCGATGGGGGATCGCTGTCAAAACCAACTATGAAACCGCCCTGAACCTGAATGCCGGCCTGCTGGATACGCTTCACGCTTGCGATCAGGTCGCGGTTCCGGTTCTGCACTTTGCAGCTCTCCAAAAGCCCCTCATCATGTGGGGTCTCTATTCCGATAAAAACCTCTTCAAACCCCGCTTTTACCATCAGATCCAAGAGTTGCGGCTCATCGGCCAAATCGATAGACGCCTCGGTGAAGAGTTCAAACGGATATCCTTTTCCCTCTTGCCACTCGATTATCGCCGGAAGAATCTCATGCCTGAGTTTGCGCTTATCACCTATAAAATTGTCATCGACAAAAAACACGCCACCGCGCCAACCGCGGGAGTACAGGGCGGAAAGTTCTTTAATGACATGCTCCGTGGTTTTGGTGCGGGGCCTGCGGCCAAATAGTTGGGTAATATCACAGAACTCACAATCGAAAGGACAGCCCCTGGAATATTGAAGATTCATGGCGGAATATTTTTTCAGGTTGACCAAGTCCCAGAGCGGGATCGGCGTCTTATCAACATCCGCAAAACCGCTGGCGCCATAGATATGCCGGGCCTGACCACGCTCAAGATCGGCAAGGAAAAGCGGAAGGGTGATTTCCGCTTCTCCAAGCACAAGATGGTCAGCAAAGTCGAATTCTGCGGGCGAAGAGGTAAACAGAGGCCCCCCGACAAGGCTCTTAACCCCCAATTCCCGGCAGCGCGCCAGGATATCCTTGACGGATTCACGCTGGATGGTCATAGCACTGATAAAGACGAAGTCCGCCCAAGCAAGCGCCTGTTCGGACAGCGGCTGTACATTCATATCAACAAGGCGCTTCTCCCATGTCACAGGCAATATGGCAGCAACAGTCAACAACCCCAGAGGCGGGAAAGCGGCTTTTTTCCCGATGAATTTCAAGGCATGTCGGAAACTCCAAAATGTATCTGGATACTCTGGATACACCAAAAGGATTTTCATGGCTAATTTCCTGACTGGCTTACAAACTCTTTTTGTAAGAATAACAAAAAAACAGCAACTGAAAAGCTAACCAGTGCTTTAAATGCACAGCGTTACCCCACCTGCATGCCGCTTGAACAACAATCATACTATGTTAAAGTTGACAATACGCAAACTAACTGCCGCCTGATGGGATAAATATCATGACTCGGACACATGACAAGGACATCTTGTTGGTGGCCCTGGGTGGAAACGCGCTTATCCGCCAGGGAGAGCGAGGCACCATAGAGGAGCAGTTTGCCAATCTACGCGGACCAATGCGACAATTGGCCCTCCTGGCGCAGGACCGCCGACTGATCATCACCCACGGCAACGGCCCCCAGGTGGGTAATCTTCTCCTGCAACAGGAGAGTTGTCCGGATATTCCCCAAATGCCCCTTGAGGTTCTGGTCGCCCAAACCCAGGGCCAGATCGGTTACTTGATCGAATCGACCCTGGAGGAAGAGTTGCGCTGCCTGAAAGGACGCAGACGCCACATGGTAAGCTTGATCAGTTATGTGGTGGTGAATGAGCACGACCCTGCCTTTCGAGAGCCCAGCAAACCTATTGGCCCGGTTTACAGCAAAGAGCAAGCCGCATGCCTGCCCTGGCCCATGATGCTTACCCCCAAAGGATATCGTCGCGTGGTTGCCTCTCCACAACCGCTGACCATAGTAGAAAAAGAGGAGATTCGCCGCTTGGTGGCGCTGGACTTTATCGTCATCTGCTGTGGCGGCGGCGGCATTCCGGTTGTCCGCGAAGGGCGATCCTTCCACGGAGTAGACGCGGTAATCGACAAAGACCTTGCCAGCGCCTGCCTGGCAACCGAGATAGACGCCGATACCCTTGTCATCGCCACTGACGTGCCGGGGGTGGCGCTTGACTACGGCACCCCTTCCGAGCGCTTTCTCTCCATTCTCACGCTAGCCGATGCAGAGCGCCACTTGGCCGAGATGCAGTTCCAACCCGGCTCCATGGCTCCCAAGGTAGAAGCGGCTGTACGCTTCATCCACAAAGGAGGAGGGCATGCCATCATCTGCCACCTGGACCAGATCGCTGCTGCCGTGGCCGGTAACGCCGGAACCGCCATCGTTCATGGCTAGAAACCGCTCTCCCATAACCTGTCCCCACAATTCAGGAGCATAACATGACCACATCCGCCGACATCATCACCAGAAATGCCGAGGTGTTCACGCCAGCCCTGCATATCTATCACCCGATTGTAATTGAACACGGCAATGGCAGCTGGATTACCGATCAGAAAGGTTGCCGCTACCTTGATTTTTCTTCCGGACTGGCTGTTCTGAACATCGGCCATAACCATCCAAAAGTAATAGAGCATATGGCCCGGCAAATGAAACGTTTCGTACATACCGGAGGGATCTATTACAATGAAACAACGCTTAAGGCCGCCGAACTGCTGACGTCGGTTACGCCAGCGGGACTGGATATGCTTTTCTTCAGCAACTCCGGGGCAGAGGCCGTGGAAGGAGCCATCAAGCTCGCCCGTTACGTCACTGGCAGGCAAGGGATTGTCGCCTTCAGCGGGGCTTTTCACGGCCGAACAATGGGCGCGGTTTCGCTTACAGCCAGCTCGGCACGCTACCGTGCGCGTTACCATCCATTGCTGCCCTCGGTCTACCACGCACCCTACCCCCATTGTTACCGCTGCCCATTCGGCAGCATCGGGAACAGCTGTACCCAGGCTTGCCAAAACTACCTTCATGAAATGCTGCGCAGTTATATTACCCCTGCTGAGATCGCAGCCATAATCATCGAGCCCGTACTTGGCGAAGGGGGCTATGTACCGGCTCCGGCAGAATTTCTCCGGCAGTTACGGCAACTATGCGACCAGCACGGCATTCTTCTGTTATTCGACGAGGTGCAGTCCGGCATGGGTCGCACAGGCGAGTGGTTCGCGGCTCAGCATTATGAAGTTACACCGGACATTCTCATTGTTGCCAAGGGGATCGCCTCAGGTCTGCCGCTCTCGGCCTTGGTGTCACGTCGCGAACTCATGGAAAAGTGGCCCGAAGGCGCCCATGGCACAACCTTCGGCGGCAACCCGCTGGCATGCGCGGCAGCCATTGCCACCATCGAAGCCATTCGCGATGAGAATTTGTTGCAGCGCTGCCGTAATTTGGGGGATTATGCCATGTCACGTCTTCGAGACCTGCAGAAGCAAAATGCCCTGATTGGTGATGTGCGTGGTATCGGCCTCATGATCGGAGTGGAAATGGTTCTGCCTGGAGGGGCGCCTGCCACCGAGGCATGCGAAAGGCTGATGGGCATTTGCCGCAAGCATGGTCTGCTCATCATAAATTGTGGGCCGGAACGCAATGTGCTTCGCCTTATCCCGCCCTTGACCATCAGTGACAACGAAATGGAACTGGCCTTGACGATCATCGAATCGGGCCTGGCTGAAATCGGATGAAACCTATCAGGGTCATCATAATGGGCGCAGCCGGCCGCGATTTCCACAACTTCAATTGCTGCTTCCGTGACAACGCTGCCTACCGGGTTGTTGCCTTCACGGCAGCCCAAATCCCCTATATCTCGAAACGCCGTTACCCTCCCACCTTGTCTGGAACACTTTACCCCCGAGGCATACCCATCTATCCTGAAACTGAACTACCGGAGCTGATCCAGCAACAGCATGTCAATCAGGTGATCTTTGCCTACAGCGATATTTCCCATGTGGAATTGATGCATACAGCCTCCCGTGTCCTGGCCTGCGGAGCCGATTTCCGCCTGATCGGCCCCTCTGCCACGATGCTGAAAAGCCGGCGACCGGTGGTATCGGTCTGCGCCGTACGCACCGGTTGCGGTAAAAGCCAAGTGGTCCGCTATTTGTGCGACCTACTTGTGGATAGAGGGATCAAACCGGTTGTGGTGCGCCACCCCATGCCTTACGGTGACCTGGCCAGACAAGAGGTAGAACGGTTTGCTCAAAACAGCGACCTGGAGCGTTACAAATGCACGGTAGAGGAGCGCGAGGAATTTGAACACCTGCTGGCGCTCGGCGCTGTGGTCTATGCCGGAGTGGATTATCAGAAAATCCTGCAACAGGCAGAGGCTGAAACCGACCTGATAATATGGGACGGCGGCAACAACGACCTCCCCTTTTTCCTGTCCGACATGGAGATTGTGGTGGCCGATCCTTTGCGACCAGGTCACGAAACCACCTGGTATCCTGGCGAAGTAAACCTGCGCCGCGCCAATCTGGTGGTGATAAACAAGGTCAACGCCGCAGATCCGGCAGCAATATCCTCAGTCGAGTCTTCCGTTCGGCGCGTGAATCCGGCTGCCACCATCATACGCACCGCTTCGGTGGTTTCGGCCCAAGATGAAGAACTCATCAAAGGTAAACGGGTACTGGTAGTGGAGGATGGCCCAACTGTCACCCATGGTTCCATGCCATCCGGTGCCGGGTTGGCCGCTGCCTTGCAATACGGTGCCGCCGAGGTAGTTGACCCGCGCCCATGGGTGCAAGGATCGCTGACAGAGATCTTCAGTCGCTATCCACACATCGGGCCGGTCCTGCCAGCCATGGGCTATCGCCCGGAACAGGTAATGGAATTGAGCGCCACAATTGCTGCAGTACCATGCGACCTTGTTCTGGCAGCAACTCCCATCGACCTCGCCCGCTTGGTAAAAACCACAAGACGTATAGTGCGCATTGCCTACAACATTACAGAGACAACAGGTACTCCCTTGCGGGACGCCTTTCACAGTTTTCTCGACAGCAAACTCCGTTTACATGACAACAAGTAGCTCCTACGCCTCAACATAATTGTCTATAGCAAAAAGCAACATACGCAATTCAGCTTCATTTATGTTATTCTTTACCAGGCACACAAACCATGAGTCATATTGACCGGTTGCCCATGAATGATTTCCGTGCCATCATAATAATTCTGAATACATCAGGTTTAAGCGAGGAAGGGTGATTTCAATGGAGAGACAACATCTGGTTTTTGTATATGGCACATTACGCCAGGCACATGGCAACCACCATTTGTTGGAAGGCGCCCATTGTTACGGTATCGGCGCCACAAAAGCCAACTATGCAATGTACATGGTCAGCGGTTACCCCTACGTAACCAGCACTGAGGAACGCAATCCCATTATTGGCGAGTTGTATGCCATTGACGACGATATGTTGAACAAATTGGACAAGATGGAAGGCCATCCCCGTTATTATACAAGGAAAGAAATCATCGTGGTTGTAGAGGGAGTCGAATATACTGCATGGATGTATTTTCGCGACCCATATGGGACCCTTATCCCAAGCGGCGATTTTAACGATGCAGTAAATCGCAAATAAACTCCGGGACGCCGGAGGTTGAGAAGTTTTATTATACACCCTTAAAAATCAGCCAACCCCCTTTTATCCTTATATTATCAACGCCTCAACCGCTTGCCGGGCCTCAAGGTGTATTGCATCGATATACACCGAACTCGCAATTCGCACTGTCCTCAGATCAGCCATCCACTTATGACCATCAATTTTGCCCATACAAAACAACTAGTTAGCACCGAATTAGTAAATTAATATAATTTGGCATGGCTAATGCTTTATATAAAATCAAAAGCAATTAACGCCACTAAACATAAATAGGAGGATGTCATGAAAGCACTCGCCACTTTAATCGGGACAATCGCACCGGCCACGGCATTTGCAGCTTCCAGTTCGCGTGTGGACAACAGCGGGATTTTTGTTTGGGCCTTCCTCGGATTCTGCGCCCTTATAGTAGTAGCACAGGTAATCCCGGCAGTATTGATGTTCTTCGGAATGGCAAAAGGGTTTGCCGCAAAGTCGGAAAAGAAAGCCACTGCCAAGGCTCACCACTAAACAGACTTTCGCAGTCCTAACGCAGTAACAACAAGTGAGAAAACCCCATGGCTCAATGCCACGGGGTTTTCTCACTTGTGCCTAAAATGATCTTTTCCATGCACAATAAAAGGTTGGCTCAATTAGCCAACCCCTTGATTTTCATGGTGGGCGATACTGGGATTGAACCAGTGCCCCCTGCCGTGTGAAGGTAGAAACAGATTCTCGTATTATATGGCTTATAAAGGCTATAAACAAACCAATATGCTGTTTTTTTAAAATATTATAACTACAAATATATTTTCAAGTCAGGCATTTTAAAACAGACAACAACCATATTGGCACAAACAAATTTGGCACAGATGTGATACGTAAATATTTACTATATTGAATACTACCAGAGATTCGGGATCCCGAAATATCACCTTCTACCATTATCTGAAGTACGTTTGAAGGTATATATCAGGACAAACTCAACGGAGAGAGACAATCGTCCGCTGAGTATGGCCTCGTAACCGGTTGGCATCCCCTGCCTTCAAATGTTTCCCCGCCTTTATTCTCATCCAACTCCGATGCCATGGTGACGGCACGGGTGTTCATCAGCAGGCTGATTTCTTTCTTGCCATATAACTCCATGCATATTGGCGAGCAAGGTGCCGAGAGATCAACTCCCGCCGACTGCCCCCCCACACAAACCGAAACACCATCCACCGGGATAGTCAGCAGGGAAAGGTCGTTCTGAAAAATGACGGCCGCTTCCTTGACAGGCGTATGGTGCGGGATGGACACTGCGGGCTTCATTACATCAAAAAGCCTGGGAATGCTGTGTCTGGCTGGGGAGTTCATTAAGCCATAAATTAGCAGGCAAATGTTACAAGGGTGTCGAAGGGCGGTTATAATCCTGTGAACGTTAGCCACATGGCGCCGGTGCAAAGGCATTGGCGGGACGCGCGGCCAGGTACAAAGTCGATCCTGGCCAGATGTTTCTTACTAATTTCACCGCCGCAATATGGCTGTGACGTTAACGAACTAAAATTTGAATAAAGTCAAATCACTTGCAGGAGATCATCCATGAATATTCCCCAAACCGATCTGAGCCCGTTTTGCAATTCGGCCGTTGAGGCTTTAAAGCGCGCATATGAAGAGTGCCAGGACAGTAAGGCGGGGTCGTTTATTCTCATTGCCTTCAATGCGATCATTAGCTTGGAAAATGAAATCGGCAAAAACAGCCCCATGAGCAACCGAAGCCACATTTGTACCGACACACCTTTTAAGAGCGGTAATGGCGCGGCAGCCCGATAAAGGAGAACTACGTGAAAAAATTATCGAAGCATTGTCTGGTTTGCGGTAGCGAGGCAATCGGCACCGTACAGGATGTTGTGGCCCCGGTGTTCAGGATGGAGATTGTGCATTACGCCTGCGGGGCTGTGCTGAAGAATATAACCGGCGCCCATGGCAGCATCGGACGGGTATCCCACGAGGGGTGCAACCAGGAATAGGCTGAATTTCAGCCTGATCTCCGGCGTAGTGGTGTTTCCATGATGAAACGCGCCTGCAAATTCAAAAGGAGTACATTATGGATATGTCATCTCTCGACATGAACATATCTAACCAGGTGCCATATCAGCCTTGAAAAAGGCCTGCGAGGAATGCAGCGACAAGGCGGCGGCAAATGAATCGATTATTACCGCATTCAAGGCAATATTTCAGCTACCTCACGACCTTGGAAACAGCATGCCCCTACCAGGATAGTTAAAAACAACAGCGATTATGATCCAAGCGAGTATTGTTCGGCAGTATGATTGACTAAAAATCAGAAGAAGGAACTATTTCATGGCTTTGAAAAGAAAAATCAGAGTGTTATTCGTATGTGTCCACAACAGTGCCCGCAGCCAGATGGCCGAAGGGTTTCTCAACCAACTCGCCGGGGACCGCTTTGAGGCACAAAGCGCAGGGTTGGAGCCGGGAACGCTCAATCCGCTGGCAGTTGAGGTAATGCAAGAGATGGGAATAGACATTTCTGCCAACTTGACAAAAAGCGTTTTCGACTACTTTAAAAAAGGCAGCCTGTTCGATTATGTCATAACGGTCTGTGATGGCACAAAAGCCGAACGGTGTCCAATATTTCCCGGAGTCACCAATAGGGTACACTGGGACTTCGCCGACCCGGCTGCCTTCCAGGGGGATCCGGCGCAAAGACTGGATGCGACTCGTCTGGTCAGGGATGAGATAAGAGCTGCCGTGTTGTCCTTTGTCAATGACCATCCCGCCTGAGTTTTGCATCATTTGATATCGGCATCTATTGTCTCCGGTTAATGCCACTGGAGGCAAGTTACATCAGGTTCTGCTGACGGTTCATTACCAACCCCAGGATTTTCTCGCCCGGTATAAGTTTCAATGCCCTGTTTACATCCTGGAGCGACGTCTTTCCGGCCTGAACCACGATCAGGATATAATCTACCAGTGGCGCGAATGCCTGGGAATCGGCACAGGTAAGCAATGGTGGAACATCGAAGATGACATAGCGGTCAGGATAGCGGGTTTTCATATCATTCACCAGATTCTTCATGCCAAGAGAGCCAAGCAATTCACTTCTGTCCTTCACGGTTTTCCCTCCGGAAATAACGGTCAGTTTTTCCACGCCGGGCCAAACCATGAGGTCCGGAAAAGGGACATCATCGATAAGATAATCGGCAAGCCCCTTCTCGCTGGAATACCCAAGCCTTTCATGGATCTGCTGATTCCTCAGATCGCAATCCACCAGCAAAGCCGTTTGCTTGTACTCCCTTGCAAAGGTAAATGCCAGATTGATCGCAGTTAGGGTTTTGCCTTCTCCGGGACAGGCACTGGTCACCATGACGGTATTTCCATTACCTCCGGTCAACTGTAGGATATGAGTGCGAAGTACCCGATAAAACTCCAACTCCGGGGCTTCATGCTGATAACCTACACAGCGGTTCTCCGCCAGGAACTGGGGATTCAACGTCACGGAGCGGGAGTTCTTGTAGTTGGGTGAAACCCAGCCACTCTTTTCATGATCGACCGGTCGGACGAGTACTAATGGTTTCAACGGCAGGGGCTCTTCGTCCCGAATCTGGGCACCGTGTAATGAAAGATCAGGCTTCCCCGACGGTTGTTGAATTTTCCCCCCATGCATCGGAACAGCGCGTCCACCCTTGACACTTCCTGGCAACTTCCTGCCCGGCGCCCTATTTCTTAGTCTGCCCATCACGGTTTTCAGTAATCCGATTGAAGGTTCATTACTTTCTTCAGGAAAGGTTTGGGCACCTCTGATCGCTTTTGTTGCATCCAGAAAACCGTCTTCGGAGTGTAAAGCGCACTTAGGTGCATCCTGCTCGCTCCTGCTTTGTTCTGATCCCGCATCAACGCAATTTGTAAGGCTGTTTATTGTTTTTCTTTTAATGGCCATGGCCTTGGCTCCTTTTCTATAAGCGGGTTGCTACACTAAGAATGACGGTTCATTGGAAGAGCTGCTTGCTACCAACATACCTGCGTTACATTCGTGCCATTTTCCGCAATACTTTTGCCCAGAATATGTCCAGATCCATGATCAGAAAATGAAACACCAGCGGGCTCACCAATACGAAACAGAGTGCTCCGATGAACACCTGCTTGCGCTTATTTCTCATGCTGATTATTTCCTGCCAAGTCACGATCTCCGGAATGCTGGCCAAGACAGGGTAAGAGGTTGCCCGGGCAAGATTATCCGGAATCCTCACGGTATCGTCACCCTGTTCTCTGATTGCAGCTAATCCGGCACCGCAACCTATCCCCAACACCAGACCAATCAACAAAATCGCCGGGATATTGGGTTTGATCGGTTTTTCAGGCAGACGGGCAGCATCGATTAGAGTGAAACGTTCCCCTTTCTGCTCCTTCTCCATCCCACTGGAAACCTTGGCTTCCATGAATTTCTTAGACAAGTCATCAAACTTTTGCTGAAGGTTGTTCCTTTGCATCAGAATATTTTTGTACCCTTCCTCAACCCCCGGTGTTGCTGCAATTCTTTGCCGGAGTTCATCCTTCTTCTTGCCGAATGATTCGATCTGGCGCTTAGTGGAGATGATTTCCGATCGAATGCTTGCAAGCTGTGAAGACAGTGTGATGTAGGCGGGATTGTCAGGCTTGTTATCCACCGTGTCCCGGCCGGACGCGCGCAGCTGCTTCATCAATTCCGCCAGTTCGCTTTTTGTCTTAATGACATCCGGATGTTCATCGGTATAGCGCGACTTCAGCTCCACCAAACGAACGCGCAACTCGCTGAGGTGTGCCTTATCCTGGCTCGCCGCGTCGGTTGGCATGGAGGCAAGCTGCGATTCAACGGAACTTTCCCGTTCCTGAAGAGAGCGGAGCTGGTAATTCAATCCGACCATTTCCCGCTCCGTAGAATCAAGGGTTTGCATGTTAACTTGGACAAGTTCAGGCAACGAGTTGACATTTTTCTGTTTATAGACCGCGATTTTTGAGTCGGTATCAGCCAATTGTGACTCTACACTCTTCATCTCGTCATCCAAAAACTGGGTAGTGCCTTGCGACTGCCTTGTCCGGACCGCGAGATTTTCCTCAAGATAGAGTGATGCCAGTTCATTGGCAACCCGTTGGACTACTTGCGGATTCTTACCCTCATAGGAAAGACTGAAAGCTATGGTTGCCGGCCGTGGTTGTCCGGTCCGAGGATCGATGACGTCGGCGCTGATCGTGTTGAGTTTAATGTCCTTGCGCATCTTGGCAATGATCTCTTCGGTCGTCCACTTGCTTTTAAGATCGGCATACAAACCAAAGCGATTAATTATTTCAAGTAGTTTCGTCGTACCCATAATTCGTTGATTGATTGTTTGCAGCCGCTGATCGGCAAAACTGGTCACGGTAGTGCTCACAAAATCGCGGGGGACTTCCTGGTCCTCGATCAGGATAGTTGATTCCGAACGGTACACCGGAGGCAGTGTGAATGCCAACACAGCCGCAACGATGAAAATCCCCACAGCAGGGAGAGCAAGGCTCCACCTGCGGCGCTTCAGTATAATAACCAAGTCCTTTATTGACGTAATTCCGTTTCCCATAATCTGCCTCACTGTATGTAACTGTCCGTGCCTTTCACAGACTATCGGACTAAAGGTCCATAACATCCCGCCGCATTGTCAGCCTCAACATAAAGACGTTCTGGCTGGCTTGTGTCGACGACTGGCTGTAATAGATATTGTTGTAACGATAGTTCCCTTCCAGGGACATATAAGAAGAGATGTCATAACGCAAACCGCAGTTGACGGTCAGGTTCTTTTCATCAATCAACTGGGCTGAGAACTGATTCCGGTCGGACCTGTTCCATGAGTACCCCAGCCCGAAGAAACCTGACAATTCTCTGGTAAACCTGTTGCTCAGATTAGTGGAAATGCCTGTTCGTTCCGTTGACCCAGACCGCCCTGAAGCAGTGGTAATGTCATGTCTTAAAGAAAGAGCACCGTTCAAACGTTCGCTACTGTAGTTCAGCGATAGATTCCCGATCCATCCGCTCCCGTCACTGGAAGCCTTTGAAGTAACCAATTGCATGGGGGTAATCAAGGTTGTCACATCGAATTCGGAATGCGTATAACGACCGCCGCCGTTCAGGGATATCCCCCACTGTTCATTATATTTTTTCATAAGGCCGACCGTTCCCGTATAATTATCCACCTGGGAAATGTTTGTAAGGTCGCGGCTATAGCCGAAAGATCCCACCAGCTTTGCCTGCCTCAGATAACTATCAAGGTCATAATCCTGGGCGATACTGACGTTGTGTACGGTTGTTGTCAAAAGACCGGGATTGTCGTAGATCTCACGCGAATAGACATACGAGATCGTGGATGTACTTTTTTCCGACACGGCATAGTTGCCGGATAACTGATATGTCTGTCGGTCACTGCCCGTTTTGAGAGCCAGGCCAGTGTCCAGGTCAACCCGGTCAGGCCTGGAATTCCTGACATATCCCGCCCCGGCAGAAACCGATAGCCGCGGATCAAAACGATAATCAAAGCTGCTCTGAACAAAGTAGTCCACTGAGTTAAGTACGTCATTGCGCGCATAATTCAGCCAGTTGAATCCGGTCGAAATGGCAATGTTCCGTCTTTCCGAAGCGCTGGAATAATCCAGGGACGGAGTTGTTGTAGTAATGAAATCCGTACTCCGGGAGCCAACAGCCAAAAAGATATTGTCATTAATTTCTTCCTTGAGAGTCACTGCCGGGATGAGCTTCAAATCTTCTCCCATGAGCGGCAGCGGAGCAGCAATCACCAGAAAGATTGCCGTTACCGTAAATCTTGCAAGATCAGGGAACAATTATCACGTCACCTCTCTTGAGCTCGATATTTGTCTCAAGATGCCTTCCTTCCATAACATCGTCATAGTTAAACGAAAACATTGCCGTTTTACCCTCTTGCTGTCTAAATATCCTGATCTTGTTTTTCCGGGCAAAGGGATTAGGTCCGCCTGCCATGGACAGAGCCTGCAGAACATTGGTATTGGCAACCAGCAACTGCCTGCCAGGGGAGTTCACCCTGCCCGTGATGTAGACGATCATACTGTTTGACTGCTTCACTTCCACCGTCAGGTTGGCATCGGCCATATATCTGGAGAGAGAGTTTTCCAGGTCCTGTTTCAACTGGGCTACCGTCTTTCCCTCGGCTGCCAGTTCACCCACAAGCGGAAATGATATTTTGCCGTCAGGCAATACCACTACCGTCCTCGTCAGACTTTCATCCCGCCACACGGAGATACCGATCAAATCACCGGGACCGATGACATAATCGGAAGCCGGCGTCGCAGTTCTGCTTGAAGCAGGCTGAACGGTTTCTCCGGGATCAGAGTCGCTCAGCCCGACCATATCGGTAAAAGCCGACCACCAGGAATTTTCAGATTGCCCCTCTGGCGGCTTGTCGGCAACGCCGGATGCCGCGAAAGACGTTTTTGTTGCCACGCCGGCCCTTTCCTGCACCGATGACGGTAATGCCGCAGCCCCGGCATTTGCCGGTGCCGGCTGGTTGCCGCTTGCAGGTGCAACCTTCGTAGTGCCGGAAACCTGACCAACAGCGCTGTTTTCCTGGCCATGCCCGTCAGACAATGGCGCGCTCCCGACCGCAACGGGTGGCAAGTCTCCGCCCCTCCCTGCGCTTTTGTTATCATGGGCCCGTTGTGCTGTCGGACGTTCTTGTTCTTTCTTTGCGGCAGCAGCATTCTCCTCGTTCTTTTTCAGTGCCGCAGCTCTTCTGGCAGCAGTAATCCGGGCTGCCCTTTCGGCGGCATCATCTTGTGGCGCAGTCGGTTGATCGTTCCCGATCATCTCAATCACATCACCGGCCTGCTCCCCTAGCCCCCAGACGGAAACCGCACTGGAAATGATCAGAAGAAATAAAAATAATATCGTTTTCTTAATGCACATTCCGCCTCCACAGACATTTTCAAACCGGAGAAAAACAAATTACCTTTTAACTTTGCCAATTTATCACTCAACGGTTACATCCGGATTACAACCATGAAATTATTTGGTCATTTGTCCGAAACTGGTCACAGCTTGGCCAATGTGCTCTTAGCCTCTCCCCGACCAGGGAAACTATCATTACGGGCCAGTGATTTTTTAAGAAGATCCTTGGCCTCCGGTAACTTGCCTGCCTTATAAAGGACCATGCCCAGGTGATAATTGAGGACTGATGCATCAGGAGCCTTGGCCTGGGCGGATTTCAGCACCTCCAGCGCCTTGGCAATATTGCCTTTTTTGTAGTAGAGCCAGCCGAGTGTATCCTGTACGGTCAATTCTACCGGATTCAGTGTGCGGGCTTTTTCCGCAAGCGCCACGGCCCGGTCGATATCTTTTGACAACTCCCCCAGCAGGACCGCCAGATCGTTGGCAACTCTCCAGGACTGCGGATTTGCCTTCAGTGCCTTTTCATATTCTGCAACCGCACGTTCCATTTTGCCTTGCCTTATATACAGCTCGCCGGTCTTGACATAGCCAATGGGTATCCGGGGGGCCATTCTCTTTACCTCTGCAAACTCGATTTCCGCCCGCTTGACATCACCTGCCCTGGCCAGCAGGTCCCCCAGCAACACACGGGCTTCAAGATCGGCAGGATTTTTACCGATGATTTTGCGAACCAATTCTTCGCTACCGCGATAATCATTCTGAACAGCATAGTAACGGGCAAAGGCGAACTGAACTTCCCTGGAGTCCGGATCAAGCTTTTGGGCATTTTTCAGGGTATCCAGAGCAAGATTGACATTTTTCCCCATCAAGTACCCTTCGGCCAAACGCAGGAATCCCTGGACGGATTGGGGATTCTCGGTCACCACGGTCCGAAATTCGGCAACAGCATTCGGTCCTTCGCCCTTTAACAGGTAAAGGCTGCCTTTAGTAAAATGGGCATCCACGCTTTTCGGATTTTCCTTGATCACTTCATCCAGGTATTTCCTGGCCTGATCAATCTCATTGCGCTCAAGATATATCCTTGCCAAGATATTTTTTGCCTTTATAACGTCCGGGGCAGCGGCTTTATCTAATGGGATACATTCCTTCAATACCGCTATCCCCTGGTCTGCGCGGTTTGCGTTCAGATACAGTTCGCTCAAGGCAAAACGCAGGCGGAAACTCTTCCCGTTCCGGGCAATCCCGTCCTTCAGTTCCTGTTCCGCTTCCATCGGTTTATTATGCGCTACGTAAAAGGCAGCCACCTGAAACCTGGCCTCATCGTTGTCCGGCGCCGATGCGGTAATCAGTTTCAGGGTTTCCAGCGCCTGGGGTTCCTTTCCGGCCATCCAGTAAAGGTTTGCCAGATTCAGCTTGTGATCGTTGTTGGCCGGTTCCAGGTCACAGACCTTCTTCAGCAGGACCGCAGCCTCATCTACCCGATTCTGTCTGGCCAGAAGATTCGCTTGTGTCATGTTCAATACCACTGAATTCGGGTTTGCCGTGATGCCGCGTTTCAAGACGTTTTCGCCGCCTTTTGCGTCATTGGCTTGCAGATATGTCGCAGCCAGCATCAGGAACACATCCGGAGTTTTGATCCCCTGTTTGACGAGTTCCTCAAAGTAAGTCCGCGCCTTGTCATATTCCTTACGGCTGATCATTACTGCGCCTTTCAACTGCAACGCATCGGCATTCCTAGGGTCCTGGCTCAGAAGCAGTTCCGCCTTTTCCATGGCCTTGTCCGGCTGGCGAGCTCCCAGAAGGATTTTGCCGAGTTGATACTGGGCATCCCTATTAGCCGGGTCAAGTTCCACAGCCTTGCTGAACAGACCATAGGCCCCCTTGTAATCGTTCTCTTTCAGGGCAACCATCCCCAACATCCGGATTGCTTCGGCAAACTTGGGATCGATCTGCACCGCGTTCTTGAACTCCAGTTTTGCCTTTACATAATCGCCCTTCTCATAGAGGGCCGCACCTTTACTGAAAAATTTCGCTTTCTTAGCTTCAGGCCCGCTGCAAGCGGCAACAAGCATGATTGCGAACAGAGCCAACAACCGTTTCAACATGCGGATGCTCATTGTAGTCCTACCTCCAATTTTGTACGTTTTTAACCAGATTATTTAACTGCCAGCACAACCAGGGAAATCACGGTAGTCAGAGCGATCCGGGGCAGTTTCCCGCGCTGTTCCGCCATTAACACTTCAAAACTGAAATAGAGCATGATGACTTTCGCTGCCACCAGGCCGATCTGATATTCCTGAAAACGCTGGTCAAGCAGATTGGGCATAGCCACTGCAAGGATAATGATCAGGAAATCCATGGGTGAGCTTTTGAAACCGCTTAGGCGCCGTGAAAACTTGGAAATAAGCAGGATCATTACGGCAAAAATGACGAAGAGCATGGTAAAGACTGCGTGCATCATGCCATCAAGATGTAGAACCGGTTTTGTTTCACTCAGATAAACCGCGAAGGGTATCAGCAGGTAGAGGCTAATCCGCAGAACTCTGCCGGCGGCTTCCCGTGCCCAGAACCAGGTTGCGGCAATCACCAGCGCAAAGAACAAGGCGGCAAAGGTCACATAGCCGGGAGCCGGCCCGGCAAGCAGGCAATTGGCCAGCAGCAATAGTGGAATACCCATCTCAAAAACCGGGAACGTCCTCTTGATCATGAGCCCTTCCCGTTTTATAAGTCTCAAACGGCCGGTAATCCTGTTATTAAAAACCCTGAAATGACCAAACTGCCACTTATTGCGGCGGGCACGTCCGAAGAAGACAAGGACTGCCACTGAAAACATGCTATAGCAAAGCAGGAGCACCCAGTCCGAATAGTAGCGCAACAGCATTGCTGCCACGATCAGGAGTGTCTGGAGAACATAGATTATCAATACGGATTCGGACTGCTGTAGCCCCAAACCGAGCAGATGGTGGTGGAAATGGTTTTTGTCGGCGCTGAAGGGAGATCTTTTCTGGGCGATACGGGTCACCATGACCGTCAAGGTATCGAGAATAGGGAAACCGAGCAGGATCAGCGGCAATACCGGGCTCAGGGTCGGCCTTGTCTGGGTCAGGGCAATCGCCAGGGTAGCAGCGGAAAACCCCAGGAACTGGCTGCCGGCATCACCCATGAAGATCGTTGCGGGGTGCGTGTTAAAACGGAGGAAACCGAAAAGCACCCCTACCATCGCCAGTGCAATCAGACCTATGACCGGACTCGCCTCCAGGTATGATAGATAGCCAAGCGCCGAAAATATGAGCAGGCAGATACCGCCGGCCAACCCGTCCAACCCGTCGGACAGGTTAATGGCATTGGTTGCACCTACTATGGCCACAAGGGTAAATGGAACTCCCACCAGGGCCGGAAGTCGCATCATGTCGGGCAGAAGCATTCCCAACGAGTTGATCTGAACCCCGCCACCGATGATAACTGTCAATGCAGCCAGAATCTGACCGCTGAACTTGACCTTGGGAGGCAAGTCTCGTAAATCGTCAAGCAAGCCGAAGAAGACCAGTATTGCCGATCCAGCTAGAAACGCCAGGACGAACCGGTCGGTATAATACCAGAACAAGAGCGGTACAAAGGCGCCACAGGCCATGGCTATGCCGCCGATGCGCGGAATCGGCCGGGAATGGACTTTGCGTACTCCCGGCAGATCCACCAAGTTGTTTTGAATCGCCAGCGAACTGATCAGGGGAGTCATGCCAATGGTAATCAGTACCGCCAGGAACAGTGTTGACAAAAAGATCATGGTCGGTTTTTTCCGCACCTAGGCAGATTGTACTTCCCTTGCCTGCATCAGTCTTTCCAGTTCCTCGATCTTGTCGCCCAGCCAGACATGCAGGGCCTTGGCGTTCTGGTGGCTGAGAACCACACCGTTGGACACATAGCGCACGATGATATTGTTGAGATTTTCCGGATCTACCGCAACTGCATCGGCGCCGATGGAACCATCTGGATTGATAGAATGGGTAATTTCATTGGGCAGCGGTGGGCGCTCCAGATAAAAGTTGGCAACAATTTCCCCCCGGGGCGAGAGGCCTCCGTGGGCACCGTTGATGTAGACCGGGTTGTAGTCATACTTGAAAATGTACTTGAAGCTAATCGCCGGATCTTGCTTGGACATAATTTCTTCCTTTCGTTTTGGGGTGAATTTTACTGGCCGACTTGAAAAATCACATCTTGCCGCCGGAGGGCAGAAATCGGTTGAGTATCGGGTTGAATTGCTTGATAAATTCTGCGAGACGACCATCAGCCATTGCGGGTGGCTCGTTCTCTCCAAGCGGCGTTATAAGACGGATCAGAGCACCATCGGTTCGATTGAGACCGATCGAATCAACCAGGTTGTATAGTTTGATCTGATATAGATCGGTCAGGATTCGTCCACGCTGGTTGAACCAGTAATAGGTAAGCCGCCGTTCGTTACCCATGACCATCATGGCCCGGTTGATGGTGATCGTGCGCCCCACCCCATCGGTCACCGATACCTTGTCCGGGTCTTTCAACTCCCAACCGCTGCCTGGCAGACAGGACGACGGCGAGTGGCTGGCCTTGCCCTTTGACTGCAAATCATTGAATGCCACATAGCAATTGATCACATCGCCGCGGCTGTTCCGAAAATCCGCCAGCAGGTAATCGTTCAGCTTCAATTCATCAAGATATGCCTGTTCCATTGTTATTCGCCTGGCAGTCCAGCCCCCGACTGTATCGGGAAACTCGCTGAACGGTTTATTCAGTGGAATGTGCTCCCTGTTAGAAACTCCCTGTACACCTGCTGCGGTTGCGCCCATCAGAAGCAGTATGATGAGGAATTGCGGCCAGACGAAGCGCAACAAACCGGTTGGCTGGCCTTGTCCGGAGCAGGCGGCTGCGGGTATGTCACTAACTGGGCCATCTGTTTGTGAAATGCCGCTCCGATCGGGAACAATCCGTTTGAGCACAGCCATCTCCAGCAATATAATTCCCAAGCTGATCATGAAAATGAACCAGCCGGAAAAATCGTGAAAAAAACCTTCTGCCGCCGCTGGCCCCATGAACTGGTAAAGAATGCCTACCGAGGCGATGCGCATGCTGTTCGTCACAATGGATACGGGTATTGCCGACGCCACGATGAGGAGTTTTTTCCACAAGGGTCCCTTGAAAAAATAGGCCAACAGAATCGCAAGGACAATCAGCGGGAAAAAGTAGCGCAAGCCACTGCAGGCATCCACCACCTGCAGCCTGGTAAAGCCCAGATCGATGACATTGCCCTCGCGATAGGCGGACAGACCCCACCACTGGAGTATTTGCACCCCAATTTGCGATGAAATGAGTTTGAGCCGTAACGTCAAGCTGCTGTAAAGGATATTGGGGGGAGGGACCATGGCCAGGACCAGTATTACTGGAAAGGCAATCACCCTCAACTTGCGCCACCCCAGGATTGACCAGAGCGATCCAACACATAGCAACCAGAGAGAGATGAACATGATCGTGAACTCTCCGCCAAGTTCGCCCATCCAGTAGAGAACTATTCCCAACAATGCGGGCAACAGCCCGGCCCAGGTGCGGTATGCAGGTTCACATGCCAGTTCAATTCGTTTTTCCCAGATCAGATAGGCAACCACCAAAGGAATGAAATAACTGTAGGTAAAGTCATCAGTACTCCATACTCGCATTAGATAGGTCGTTGTACCGTGATACATGGCCAACGCCGGCACCAGGAAGAGCAGACATCCCACCAGCAGCGGCAAAGAAACCACCTTGCGCATATATACTCCTCGTCCTGCTGCAACCGGGGCCATATGGGAACTCCACCTGAATGCCACAAATAAGATGAATGCGGGATAAATCAACCCCAACTCGGCAACTCTACAGGACGAATGTGACAATCATGGGGCAGGCATATTAATATTTATTGAATTTTGTGGAACATGATTACGGAGGGTGCGGGGTGAGAGTGGCCAGATTCCGATGCACCGGCCTTTAATCGCAACAGGTTGCTTGCACTGTGCTTACCTGGTCTCTGAGTTTAGCTTGCGGCTATTTGCCTTATCCATGTCCAGCACAGCAGTTTTTGACAAATATTCACACAGCTTATTTCCAAGCCAATAGCTTTTCACTACTCGTCTGGCCTTCTCTCTTGCCAACCACCAGAGAAAGATCGGTGTGGACTTCATATTTCGCTCCCAAAGCCGCTTAGGCTCCTTGAAAAACCTGGGTAGCCACTCCAGGCCCAATCGCCGCCAGACAGCCGAAGACCGCTCTTTTGTGCCGGCATAAAAATCAAAAACAGCCCCGATGGCGCCGCAGAAAGGCACCTGCAGCTTGCCCCTCTGCTCACGGATCCATTTTTCCTGTTTAGGCGCCGTCATGCCGACCCAGAGGACATCGGGCCGGGCCCCATTGATCGCAGCTACCATGGCGGCATTGTCTTCAGCGCTGAATTCGGATTTGAATGGTGGGGAGTATGTCCCGCAGACGGTAATTTCAGGATACTCTTTGTTAAGTCTTTCAGTGATGAGATTCAGAACATGGTTGGAAGAGCCAAGAAAAAAGTATCTTGCCCCACCATCCTTGGCAAGGGACTCGGACAACCCCTGAAAAAACTCGAATCCTGCGACCCGCTCTGAAATGGGTAGATTCAATGTACGGGCCGCAACAATGATGCCGGTGCCATCGGGTAGCAACAGATTGGCCTCTTTAAGTGATGAGCAGAAATGATCATCTTGGGAGGCAACAACCAGAGAGTGGGGGTTCGCACAAGCCATGTAGCAGCCATTCCTGCCAGCGGACATGAATACGCGTGCCTGCGCCACATCACCATGAATCCCGCGACAACTCACCTGGTAACCGAATATGTTCGTGACATCATGCAGTGAGTCCATTGATTCGCTTCCCATGGAAATATATTGTTTCAAATCAACTTATCTTTTCTGGCTGCTACATGACTGCGGACAAAAAAAGCCCGGACCGTGAGTAGAAACACTCAATAGTCCGGGCTCCCTGGGGCCTTATCGGTTCAACAAGGTCAGCAAAGTACCTAACTTACCAATTGCGTGTACAGGAAACCATAATTCCGAAGATTAGACAAGTTAAAGGTAGGTGAACAATTTGAGCCAGTTGGGTTACAGCAGGCTTGTCCGCGTCTTGGCTAATGCCGGTTCGTTTCCTTGATGGGCCAGCTTGCCCGGAGCGGATCCTTGTACAGGCCGATTTCAGCAAAGGGGATTTGCCTGAAGCCCAGCCTCAAGGCAGGTGAGTCGGCAGCAAGGGTGAAATCGGCATGCTTGGCATCAACAAACAGGGGATCGGCCACCAAGCTGTTCCGATCCATTCCCTTGTCCTGCCATGATAACCACTGTTCTACAGGCGGCACCTTTGTCGAGGGGATGAGCACAGTGGCCCCGGCGGCATAGAGTGTGTTGTAATCGGATAGCGTGGTCGTCAGGTCCAGGGCCCCGTAAATGTCGTACAGCGAAGAGTGGCTATTAGTGTAATAAACGACATTGTGCAGGAACCTGTTGCCCGACATCTCCGTTCCCTGCTCCGCGCCCTTAATAGCCGCCAGGAGGGGATACTTCGTATACCCCATTTCTCGAATTTTGGTGAACATTCCTGGAAGTTCCTTCTCAGTTGGCGGCAGGGAGGAATAGATCATCTGCCCGCTGCCACCGTCTAAAATAATATTGTTTTCGATGATATTGTCCCTGCCGCCATGAATGAGAACTCCGCCCCGTGTGGTCCTGGCGACGATATTCCCGTAGACCTCCGTGCCGCTTGTCCAGTCATCGAGATAGATGCCCCAGGTATAAAAGGGCCTTTGCCACGGATCTTTCGCATTTTTCCGGCCATACCCCCCGCTGTCATGGATGTAATTGAAACGGATGACCGTGCCCCGCTTCGTCCAATCCCTGGCACAGCCGTATATGACGCCGCTGTCCTGGGTCTCCTGGTTCACATCATGGATGTGGTTGTATTCGATAACATGGTCATTGCCGTCAAACTGGATGCCGATGCGTGGTGTTGAATGGATCAGGTTGTGGGCCACGATATTGCCCACACCCCGGCAGTCTATGCCGCAGCTGGTCTTGCTGAAGACCCCGATATGGTGGATGTAATTGTTTTCCGCCCGGTTGGCGCCCGTGGCCAGGGTTGTGCGGTTGCCGCCCGACATGATGATCCCCCCGCCTCCGACCTCGTAAATATCGTTGCCGATTGCGGCATCTGTCAGGCCATTGTCGATCACGATGCCGGCTTCACCGGCATTACGGATCGTGTTGGCTGCCAGGGTAATATCCACGGCATCCTTAACAATGGCAGCCGTTCCGGCGCAGCCATCCAGGGTAAGGCCTTCAATCCTGATGTGCGATGCGCTGGCCCTGTACTTGCCGAAACATGTCTTTCCCTTTATTTCCACAATGGATTTGAGGACTGGCACGGCGACGCTGTCCAGTTCATTTTCGTTTTCAGGCCAGAAATACAGGCTCTTTGCTTGCTGGTCGAAATACCATTCACCAGGGGAATCAAGTTCTGCCAGGACATTCTGAAAGAAATACCTGTTGCCGACGACGATCGGGTAAGACGCCTTTCCTGCCAGTTCGACAACCTGATGTTTATTGTCTATTACGGCAACGGGTATCGTGTTGTTCCAGTAATTGGGCCCCGGATAAATTACGATTTCCGAATTCTCCGTGTTTGACCATTCACGCAAGGCCCCAGCGCGATATTTAAATTTATTCTTGCTCCCGCCATCGACTGAATCTTCGACATACAGGAAGCCTCCTCCAATGGGATCGCGTGGGTCAAAATCAGGAAAGCGGGCAAGTATCTGCCTTTTACCTGACGCAAAAAGCTGCCTGAAACTAAAGGATTCAAGGGCTGAACCCTTTAAATCAGCTTTGTATATCCTGCCGTTATGTGTAGCAAACCCGGTAACTGGCCTGGCGCCGCTCAATACCGGACGCTCCTTGCCATAAGCGCGTATTATCAAGGGACTAAATTTCGTGCCTGAATCCTCCGGGCCGAGGGTCAAAGTCTCACTCAACCGGTACGTGCCGCCGCGAACCAACACCGTAAATTGGCTATTTATCCCTCTATGTCTCAGCTCTCTTACGACGTCCCTGGCCCGCCGCAACGTCGCAAACGGCCCGTCGTCACCCTTGGAGTTTGCATCCGGAAGGGAACCGGACCATAGATCATTTCCCCGAGGCGAGACATAGAAAACCATCTCGCCCTTATCCGGGACCATGCCGGCTCCCAGACACACCAAAACGCCATAAAACAATAGTAATGAGATGGTAACAGTTACCAGAAATCTATGATTTATCCTGGTCATGTCGTTCTCCCAGACCGTTTTACCAAAGCAGCGGTATAGATATTCATCAATTTTTCGTAATTAGTATCCTCGTTGTAGAGGGTCGTAAACTCGGCCAGCCCGGCATTGCCCAGCTGTTCCAGCGCCTCCGGTGCGGACCAGGCCGCGCGCACCTCCCGGCAAAGGGACTCGGAGTCGTGGGGCTGGAAAATCACACCGCTGCTACCGTCACGGACAATGGACGGCAGTGGTCCGATATTGGACACCGCCACCGGCGTGCCATGGGCAAATGCCTCCCGAATGACCATGGGAAACCCTTCGAAGCAGACCGAGGGGACAACCAGCAGACGCGCCCCGGCAATCTGTTGCTCGGCATCGGTTGAGGCAAGCTGTCCGAGAAAACGGATCTGTACCCCAGGAGCCTGTGCTGCCATGCTTTGGAGCGTGTCACGCAACGGGCCATCGCCAAGGATCCGCAACTCGGGCGCGGCTTCACCCCATATAAGCCAGGCCCGAACCAGGTCCGCGACACCTTTTTCGTCCGACAGCCGCCCGGCAAACAGGGCATAATTGCCGCGGAACGCCCACGGGGCCGGTTCGGGATTCCCTGCGTAGAAATTGGGTTTGACATGGACCAAGCCGTCCGGCAGTCCGGCTGCAACCAGCATTTTTCTCTGGAACCCGGTCAGCGCTATGAAGGCATCCACCTGACCGGTCCAGGTGCCGATCCGCCGGTGCAGCATCACGCTTGCCGCCAGCGGGAGCGTGGCCAGCCGGCTGCCCCGATAACAGCCATGCCTGAGTGAAGGCCATGCGGATTTACTGTCCAGACATTCGGTGCAGACCCTGCCGTGGCGCATGGGTATTGCCGCTGGACAGAACAGGCGATAGTTGTGCAGGGTCAATACCCGGGCCGCACGATGACCGATGCTGTGGAAGACAGCCGGGGAAATCATGGGAAAGGTGTTGTGAACATGCACCACATCCGGCTTGAACCAATTCACCTCCTGTCGGACAGCCGCCGCGGCCCAGGGGTTCCAGGGCGTGGCGATGGCCCCCTGTATCGTACCAAATGCCCCCCTGGAACGTATCCCGTCACTGGAACGGACAAACTCGCGCACCTCGTGCCCACGGCGCCGCAGCAAGGCCATTTCCGCCTCGAATACCATGTTTTCGCCCGATGGGGCCGAAGAACCGTAATAGTTATGGACAAAGAAGATTTTCATGGTGATGGCGGGCCATTGACCCCACTGTCCGGCACAATCGCGACTCCCAGACTGTCCAGAATCCCCTTGCCCATTTTCGCGACCATGTTTTCGATCGTATATCTGGTAGCGGTCTGCTCGGCGGCCCGGCGCATCGCGGTCATACGGCCGGGATTGAGCAACAGATCCACAACGGCTCCGGCAAAGACTGCCTCGTCTCCCGAAACCATGAGACCATTGACGCCATCGGCCAGATAATCTATTTCCGGGCTGTGCAATGCTTCCGCTGTGGTCACGAACGGCAGACCGGCGCAAAAACTGTCAAGGATGCCGAGCCCGACCAGGCCGGGGTTGAGGAACAGGTCCGCCATCCTGAAACAGATTGCCTTGTCTCGCCCGAAAAGCGGCCCGCCATAGAGCACGTGAGAACTCCCGGCACCTGCCTGCCGGACGATCTCGGCTTCAGGCCCGGCTCCCACAACCAGAAGACGAAAGCGCGGCTCCATCTCCCAGATGAGCTTTGCCGCATGCAGGAGATAAGGAATCCTTTTTTCCCCATAGAGCGACCCGCAGTACAGCGCAACACAATCGTCGGCGGTCACCCCGAATTGTCGGCGTTTTCCGCTGATTTCACCATCTGTTACGGATTCCAGAAGGCTCCGGAAGCCATTGGTATCAACAGCATTGTCAACCGAGGTGATCCTATGGAGAGACACCCCGGCGGCCGCGAGGTAGCCGGCGGTTCCGGCAGTGTAGGCAAACCAGGAACTGCTCCAATTGATGAGGTGCCTTTTGCAGCGTTCCGAAAGGGTTGCCGGATTTCCCTGCCGATTGTAGCCATGTCCCCAGAAGGCCACTTTTTTCAGCCCCAGCCGGGATAACAGCAGAAGGGGATAATTATGAAGGCAACCGGTTGCCTGATCGATAATGACCAGGTCGGACCGCATCACCTCGGCAAAGGGAAGGAACTGCAGCAGGATGCGGTCATTGAGCAAGTAGATCCTGGGGACTCTCTTTGTCATGGCCGAAGGCAGATCAATATCATCCTTTTTGCTGGCGTCGATACGCCCGGGGGCACTGTAGATCACGGTAAGCTCGACCCCATGCCTGGACAAAAGCTCCCGAAGCTGCAGGTAGAAAGATTCCCGGTACTGTTTGACTGTTGCCTGGATGATGGTGACTTTGTATGCCCGGCTCATGATTTGAAAACATCCGTGATTAATTCGCCGATGGTGCAGAACCGGGGCTGCCTGGAGGCAACCATGGCAAAGAGGTCTTCCAGTTTGTGCCATAACCCCTGTTCTTCGATCTCCCAGCTATGCCCCCAGACATGCACCACACCTGTCTCCCCCAGGTCCGCATCGAACAGTCGGCTGGCGAAATCCAGCCAGTCTTTACTCCACAAGCCGGCAGAAAACACCCTAAAGCGGGAAATGAGGCGGCCCTGGCGCATATAATTGCGCACCAGGACCTGCTTGTTGTGGGGGTATACCTGCATGGTTACCGGCTGGGAAAAACGGTCGGCTCCGATGTCCAGCCGGAAATTTTCCACGGTTCTCCCATAGCTGCAGCCCGCTTCCCTCACCATGTCACGGACCGATTCATTCCATTTGCCGCGGGGATAACAGAACCCTGGAACAGCATGTCCAAGCTGCTGTTCCAGTCCAACCTTGCCTTCAACAACCTGGTGGAGACACTCTTCCCTAGTCAATCCGATAAGCGGCACATGATCCAGGGTATGGCTCCCGATCTCGAACCTGCCATCAAGTCTGCGCAGGGCATCTGTAGCCATTACCGGACGCCCTTCGCTATTACGGACAGGGACAAATAAACTTGCCTTCAGACCGAATCTGTCAAGCAAATCCCCCAGGCGTTCATCCAGCGGATGGCCGTCATCCCATGAAGTCACAAATATCATGGCATCTCGCCTCGCAGCAGATGATACCGGCCGTTCAATGTCCCGTTTCTGACAGACATGGGGGCTCCATCAATGCTTTGAACGAAAGGCTAAAGCGATTTTCCCGCCAGGGTACCAGTGCCCCACGGGTGTTTCGTGAAACGTAAGCACCGCCAGACCCGACTGATGGGCAAACTCGGCAAACTTTTCCGTAAACCAAGTGCTTAACACAATCGCACCTTCGGCGAGCCTGGGCTGCAATGCCTTGAATTGCGCCTGTTCATGGGCCGGGTTATTGGTTGTGTCATGGATGAATATGTCGATGTTGGGCCCTGCTTTGCCGAGAATATCGACCGAATCACCCATGACAAGCTCGCCCTGGGAGTCATAGGGAGCCCCATAGAGAAACGCATCCGCCTCCGCCAGCAAGGTGAGACCGTAGTATTTACCCGGACTGCCTTCAGCGGCGTTCCTCAACAGGGCCGCTCCGATAATGCATGCCCCGAGCCCCTTATCCAGTCCTGCCTCCACGACAACACCCGGCTTGACTGCCCGGACCAACAGGTAATAAAAGAGGCGTCTGCCCGGTTTGAATTGCGGGTCTGCAAAGTGCCGGTAGGCAGACCCGGCAGTCATTTCCGCCACGTGCCGATGCAGCTGTCCGTCGTTTCGGAGTTCCGTCGCATAGTTCATCATGAGTTCCATGGGCTTCCCGGTGACAAGAGCGGCCAAATGAACTGCCGCGGTCTGCGCGAGCGGCGAATATTCGTAAGTATAGTTTGTGAGCTCTCTGGATCGGACCAGCCAGGGCAAGATCCGGAAACATGGGGCCAGACATGAGATCAAGGCGGTCTTGGCCCTATAGGGGACAAGTACCCAGCGCCCGAGAGGGTTCGCCAGCAATCTCTTTAACATTATCGATTTGTTCACATGGTATCCTTGGTTGCCGGCTATAGAAGTGGGAAACCATAAAATCCGGGAGAATCGGGCCGTCAGAGTTTCAAAATCAATCGGCACGAGGGTTAACATCATCTGAGTATTCCCCGCAACCTGTCCCAGGTTGCGGGGGCAAGAACACGCAAATACACTTTCACAACCTTGCAAGGCCATCTCCAACCCGTATGTCGCCGGCAAAACAATGACCATTCCTGTGGCGGCAACCCTTTGGGGCCATTGAGATTCCTGATTCTCTTACGCAAGGTCAAGGCATTGTCCAGCCACACAGGGGTGGGATTATTGCTGCATCTGCCTACGTATTTGGGAGCAACCCATATCGGTATCCTTTTTTTCTTTGCTCGCAAGCCGTAGTCTATATCACCCATGGCATGGGTGAACTCCTGGCTCAGATTTCCTAGCTCATGGAATGCTTCTCTGGACACCAGTACGCAATTTCCATTGAATGTATCGCATGGCTCAAGTGAGCCTGAAGGTACAACCGGCCTGAAGTCCAAAGCGTATTCCTTGATTTGGATACTGCCGCCATAGGTGTGGACTCCGGTAATGGCATTGAAGGTAGAACCCACGATGATGCCTGGGAAGCTGCCACTGTTTTCATTCAGGCTGTTCACAGCAGCGAAAAGGGTCGTCAGTGCATCCGGCAGCAGCAATGTGTCGTCGTTCAGCCACAGGTAGAAATCAAAATCCCGTTCCATGGCAGTTTCCCAGGCCAGACGCATTCCACCACCCCAGTAAAGGTTGCCGCTGCCTGCTATTACATTCACGTCAGGGAACATTTGTTTCACAGCATTACCGGTACCGTCCGTTGATCCGTCATCTACCAGATATACTTCCAGTGACATGTTTACTGACAATTCCTGGCAGAACAGGGAATCCAGGCATTCCAGGGTAATTGCCCGCCTGTTATAACAAGTCAACAGAACGGCAAGTTTTTGTGAACAATTTGAAGATTCCATTTAATATCCAGTAATATCAATCAGGGCTTATCCAGAGAAGGGCTCTTGGGGATGTCTATAGATTTTCTGAATTCTTTCAGCATCATAATCGAGACACCTATAGCAATCACATTGGTAAGCATCCCTTCATCGATACTCTTTGAATTAAGAGGAGATTCCGTCATGCATCGAAGAAATATCAGCATAAAAAAACATAATGACAACCCTTTGGTCGCGTTTCTTGTCTCCCAAGCCCCCTTAAACAATGAGAAGAAAAACAAGAGCAAAAACATAAGCCCAAACAAGCCTGCCATACCAAGGGTCTGAACAAACATGTTATGCGCTTGTCCACCGGCACTATGAGATTTTATCTGATTAAGCAATTTAAAATTACCCGACCATATGTCCGGCCCGTAGCCGAACAAAGGATTCTGACTCCATAGCTTTATTGTTGCCATCCAAAGTTCGACCCGTCCGGATAGCCATTCTGCAATACCGGCTTGCCCTAAGCTCATTACTATCCACCCCAGCAGACCCATGGCCGGGAAAACAACCAGCAGGGCCACGAAAAAACGATAAAACATCGCATTGTTGTGCGTATCAGAATAATCACCCGGTTTACCTGGTGATTGTGAATACATCAACAAAGCCATTAAACAAACCAATGACACTATCCACACGGTCTTAGTCTGTGTCAGAATTATTACCGCCAACGCTGCAAATCTGAATAAATATCTCAGCAGTATATTTCCGGTTGGCTCTTTAAAGTCCAGCAAGAGGTAACATAATGCAATGGGAGAAAGTCCATTTGCGTTGCCGGCCACTCCAAAAAGCCTGTAAGAGAAATGCACCAACATATTTTTGCTAATCGATGTGCCACCGCCACTCAATAAAGCCCATTTGGGGTCTAATACCGCGACTATAAGGCTCCCCCAGATATAGGCCAGACCCGCTTTTTTCGCATATGCGACAAAATTGTCCCATGGCCTGACAACAGTAAGCCAGATTATTGTCATGATGAGGCCGGGATAAAAAAGACGTTGAGAGAAACCTCCCCCGGGCGTTCCCAAAAATGCCGATGCCACCGGACTTAAAGTAAACAAAACAAAAAACATCCATATGCTAAAACCGGTTCCAGGTATCCCTTCTCTGATTACATTAACTAGCAATGAAAATAATGCTATCAGCAATATTCCAGTGGTCAGATAGGCGCCTAGTTGCATTACAAAGGTCCATTTTGCAGCGAAATGCCAGCCCATATCATTGATGCTGCCACTTGTATAATCCAGGTTGCGTGGCGTTGTTAGATTCACAAATACAGACCAAGCCGTTAATATCCAAAAGATAACCGGGCTCCAATTGTAATAATCTTTCTTAAACAGGAAACTGCCAAACAGAATACTCAGCAGGCAACCAATGTAAATTGAGACAAGGATATTAATTTCAAACGGATCAGTAATCATTTATTGCCTCAAGCGTTATATAAATCAATATAAGCATGTAAACTGCGGCGCACATCATAAATTGCTTTCGTTTGTTTACTTAATGATATCGACAAGGCGCTCCGCTCCTTGCCCGACAGCGTACTTGTTTGCAATATCCTGTCGGCAATAGTTGCAGGGGTAAGGTCTGACCATGATACCCCCTTGATCATCTTCAAATCGTCGAGCCCTCGAACATCGCTTAGAACAGCAGGGACTCCAGTGGCCATGGCCTCGAGAGCCGCTAACCCCAACCCCTCGTACAATGAAGGCATTACAAACACATCAGCAGCGAAAAGAGCAGAAACGACATCATTTGAAAGGCCTACAAACCGCACCCGAGCCTCGATACCCAGGTCAAATGCCAGCTTTCTCTCCGGATGCCCCTCTTCCTCCCTGCCCACATGCAGATATATGAAATCGAGAGAATCTCTCAATATGGCAAGGGCCCTGAGCACAGCCCCATGGTTTTTTACAGGGGCACAGTTACCAACACTTACAACCACAAACGAGTTTTCAGGAATGCCATAAAACGACCTTGCAAGTTGCCGCTCTTGCGAATCAGGCATTCTGTATTTTTTGTCATCAAACCAGTTTGGGATAAGGATCGTATCGTTACAGAGGAATCTCTTTTCCGTCTCTTTAACCGAATGGCTAATGCTGACTTGCCGGCACTTCAGCATGTTTAGGATTCTTCTTTGCAATCGCCTTCTTACGGCAAGTAATCCGGTAAACGCAAATGTACTGTGAATGGTTCGTACCGTTTTTTTCCGAAGTACGAATGCGCATATAGCGTAGTAAAAAGCCGCACGTTCGCAGTGGATATGAATAACATCGATCTTTTTACTCGCAACCAACCTGAGAACTGACAAGAAAAACAAAGGGCTTTTCTTAAATGGTATATGAAAAACATTATATCCAGCCTTAGCCAATTCAACGGAATAAGGCCCGACAACATCGCCGGTTGACAAAACCGAAGAGTCTATCCCCGCTTCCCGCCAGTAGGGAGCAGCAGATATCATCATGACTTCTGCACCGGAAGGCATTAATTCGTTAAATATGTGAAGAGTTTTCATAATGCGCAAACCCTTAATAAGACAATATCCGGCGGTACTGTTCGATGCATGTATCGACAACTTTCTCAATGCTGAATTGATCAACAATTCTTTCATATCCGGATTCGGAATACCTCTGCCACTGATCTTCCGAAACAAGGACATCAATTGCTGTTTGCGCGATCTGTCGGGGGCTTTTGACATCGCAGAGCATCCCCGCGCTTCCATCATCAAGAATCCATGGTACAGCACCGGAGTTCATGCCTCCGATCACAGGAAGACGTAGAGCCATAGCCTCAATCAGGGTATTGCCAAAGGACTCTTCCAGGGAAGGATGAATGAGCAAGTCAGCTTCTTCCAATACCTTCTTTAAATCCTGGCGCTGGAGAGAACCAAGAAAATCTATTCCATCATCTAGACCGGAACTTTTTGACCATTGTTCAGCCAGTTGATTTGGCCCGAATTCATTACCTACTAATTTCAACCGGCAGCCAGGTAAGCTCTGGCGAATATGCTTGAAAGCAATGATAAGATTTTTGACGTTTTTATGATCACTCATTTCGTTATTAACCGAAATAATAGTTGGCGAATCTGATTTGTATTTCTTTTGAGTTTGTTGCAGAAAACTATCCTCTATGGGGTTCGGAATCACTGGGACATTTATCCTGAATCTGTTCAATATGAGTTTTTGTATGTAATAGGAATTTGCAGATAGATATTTCGCCTTTCTGAAAGTCTGCCAATCCATCAAAAAGCGTATAAACCGATACATATTTCTGTAGTAACTCAAAATTTTAGGAGCCCAATCGCGCACAGTCACCAGGGTCGGTATACCAGAATCAAGTGCTCCGGCAGCAAATTCGTATGTCCAATGGGCATGTATTATGTCCGGCCTCTCGCGAATAGCAGCATTAGCAATATAGTTACGCTCTGCGCGAAACATGTCCATTGCCCGGAATCTGGCACGCGGCCGATAAGGTCCGACACAAATTCGCAACTGCGGACCGTCGAGAACGACTTCCCTGTTTACCGATGTATCAAGGGTAAAAATGACCAGCTCATGCCCTTTAGCCAGCAACCCTTTCGCAATCAGGTTGACGGCAGTCCCTCCCAGACCGACAGGCATAGGTGTATCCAGGCCGTCAGCGCTACTAAGAAACTCTGCAAAGAAAGAAAGTTGAATTGGGCCTGATATGCCTATTAACAAGAAGCACCTTTGCCTTAACCATCTGTGACATATGTAATATTTTGCTATTTACCTATTTACCGACAGTGGGTATTTCCAAATAAAACTTTGGGGAAATTAAATCCAGAGCATTACTTTTAAAGGCCGCAACCAGTTCAATTAGATATTCATATCTGACTCTGGCTGTATGCTTTTCCAGAACCAGTTTTTTCCCGTTTTCTCCTATTTCAGACAAATATGAATCCGGTTGTTTGAGTAACCATTCAGCAACATTCAATGCTTCTTCAACCGTGTCGAAGTAGAAACAATGTTCTTTGTCGCGGAAAAACATTTCCAGACCCTTGCTTCTTTTGCACAAATGAGGCACGCCGGCAATGAGTGAGTTGGGTACCCTGTTGGAAAAGTAATAGCTGACATTATTATAGTTATTTGTGCCCAGACTAATGCGTGAGGACTGTAAAACAACCTCTTGATCGCCAAACTTGAGGGGACCTTTTGCTGATTTGAAACCATCCCACCCATTGCCGAAAATCGCGAACCTTTCGCCGAAGCGTTCTGAAAATCGTTTTACCAGTTGATCCCGAAGTTTTTGCCCGTCCATGTGGTACATGGGGTCCATTCCCGGCCACTTGAATGCATGGAACGGGTTTCTGCTTTTCAGTCTGTTGGCAATCATCACCACGTCATATTTTTTGCTGTTTCCATTGGCTGCAGAATGTCCAAACCGGACATGATCGGCTTTTTCCGGAAACAAAATGACATTCTTACAGCCGCGTTTTTTTAACTCCGGGATCAAGCCACCGCAGCCAGCCAACGTCAGATCGAAAACCCTGCCCACATCTACCATTGCAGAAGGTAATGAAGAATAAGTATCCACTGTTTCCTGAATCAATACCGCATCTGGAATCGATCTTCTCAGGCTTGTCAGAAACTTTTTCGAAAGCGACGTGCCTGACACTTGATTCCATAACAATATGTCGGGCTGATACTTTTGAACAAAGTCAAGCAGATTGCCCTCCATTTTCCCAATGGATCCGAGGTGTGTAATACGTTCTCTGAACGGATATTCCTTGTATGCAGAAAAAATCCCTTCTGATACAAATTCATGAAATGTATGCCTTACATGGACGATGTTGGTAGGTGACGGATCATTTATAACAAAGAGGAATTTCATTTAAAGGCAGTCCTAATATGCTTTACTCAAGAATTACGACAATAAATCCGGTTCATCCAGCTAGCCAATTGGTTTAAGCGCCAGACACCTGCAAACCAATTGTTGCAATTTGCTTGGTTTGTCACTGTCAAATCGACTTGTAATTAGCGTTGCAATCATTTTTTGTGGCCAGACCCTGAAGCTAAACAGCAATATGGCTGCACCTGCAGCCATTTGTAGTATTAATGCAATAAATATATTTGAGGTAAGCAATTTAAGATAATACGATATCCAGTAAATAACTGTTGCAGCAAAGACTCCGGATATGATCGGACCAGCATATATTCTACTAACTTCGCTAATTTTGATATTCAGCAGCCTGAATGTAATATACATATAGGCCATGTGCCTGAATAGAGTCCCTACGGCCAGTGAAATAGCAATTGCATAAATTCCATGTTTCACAAAGCTTAAATACAAAATACCAAGTAGGCTGATATATAAAGATTGAATCACTATCTTGACATTAAGTTTTGAGGTAGAGTCAAGTACAACACCGGCGAAATGAGTGAGAAAGTGGAAAGGCACTATCAATGCTAGTATGCGTACAAGAGGAATCGCATCTATCCATTTGGGACCAAGCAAAATTAATACTATGTTATCTGCCGCAGCAACCATTCCAAAGCTGGTTGGAAAAATCAAAGCTCCTGACAACTGAAGGATGATCAGGTAATTTACAGACAGCCGTTCCTTTTCATTGTTCAGTTGACTGAAAACCGGGAACAACACGCGTGACAAACTCGATATCGAATTTTGGACTACTATATTTGAAAGTAAAAAAGCCCTATTATAAAGTCCGAGCCAAGCACTTCCTAAAAAACGGCCTATAAAAAAGGTGTCAAGACTGGAACCGATGAATTCAAGTACGCTTACTAAAGAAACTTTGCCGCCATAGGAATATAAAGGGGAGAAATGTTTCCATCGAAAAACCAAAACATGGCTATGTCGAGCGAAGATATTGCAAAAAACAGAAGAGATAGTGCTCTGAGTCAATGAACTGGCAACCAAACTCCACGCACCGTAGCCATTGTAGGCCATAAAAACGCCAACACCACCATAGCCTATCAAATATGAAACTATCTCCGTAACTGCTATGGAACGAAAGTCAAGATTCCTTCTCAACAGGCTATTAGCTGTAGTTGACAGACCATTAATTACGAATGCACAAGCCATAGCCCGTATAATCGGGACGACAGTTTCGTTTTTGTAGTAAGAGCCGGCAAATGGCGCAAGCAGCCAGAACAGGGCAAAAAAAACCAAACCTAAAACAAATGACGAAGTGAATCCGGCACGAATATCAAAATCCGTAAGATCGCGTTTCTGAATCAGAGCTTGTCCGATTCCCATTTGGGCAAAGTACTGACCGAAACTAAGAACTACTCCGGCCATAGCAACCAGACCAAATGCCTCTGGCGCCAAAAGCCTTGCCATCACGGAGGTCAAACCTACCTGCACAATAGAATTGAATATTGTCGAGGTATAACTCCATTTAACTCCTGCCAATGTTTTGGCAGTAAGGCTCTTTTCTTTCATAAAACCAATATCCTTCTATTGTAACCAACCTCAAGCAGCATCACGGATTCCCAAACAAGTTCGCTGTTTCTGATTCATCAGTTCATCATCTCCCCTTGATTTCATGTTGAGCCTGTCAACACGTTCGGTGTTAGAAGCCCCGCCGCAGCGCCCCAGTGGAATGTAGCGGAAGCCGGCGGTTGCCATGC